>Ga0209414_1000941_pt1 | contig 14088 bp, 11 predicted proteins | sample LakVidmifraction_4_FD_181154 | JGI IMG/M metagenome (GOLD analysis project Ga0209414, IMG submission 181154) | Hypersaline microbial communities from Lake Vida, Antarctica - Brine Hole Two &gt;0.2 micron (SPAdes) (version 2) | ecosystem: Environmental > Aquatic > Non-marine Saline and Alkaline >... | reverse complement strand
GGAGAGCAATGATTTCCGGAGTGACAATTGAGAATGGTTCTCTTGTCGATGTTGCAGGAATTTGTATTGCTGATGATGTAGAAACATCTACCGATTACATGCTTGATTATGCTGGCAATGTCACAAATTCAGTAGTCAGTTTAGATGGAACAAATATCACCGAATCATCCGCGGAATTTGATGAAGCTGAACGAATTACCAGTTTCACAACTGTAGCGTCGGGCGTTGACCGACGAGAAACAAATGCTTTTGCATTTGCTTACAATGAAATCACTGGACTTACATCTCTGTCTTGTCCTGATATAGGTTTACACTTTTTGAGTTGTAAGCTCTTGGGTGGATTGTAAAGCTAAATGCGTAAATATTTGATAACTTTTATAATAGAAAAAAATAAGAAAGGTATGTTATGAGAAAGATTGTTATGGGTTTGTTGTTAGTGGTTGCGGTATCTGTTAGTGCTGCGGAAAAAGCAAGTCAGTTTGCGGTAAAATCGGGTTCTATTAAATACGAACTATCTGGTAGTACAACGGGTAGTAAATCCTTGTATTGGGATAACTATGGAGAAAGTACTAGAACAGAGATTAATAGTAAGAGCGTAACCAAAATGTTTGGGTTCTCAAGTGAAAGCAAGGCAAATACAATTAGCGTTATTGTTAAGGATAAGTTTTGGATGGCTAACCTAATTGACAAAAAAGGTCAGACGGGCAAATTACCATATTACAAAGAGATGAAAGACCATGTTAATGGTATGACAGATGCAGAGCAAAAACAGCTTGAGAATGACATATTGGCTTCTATGGGCGGCAAGAGGCTAGGTAAAGAAAAATTTATGGGATATAATTGCGATGTTATATCTGTGCTGGGAACAAAGATTTGGATGTATAAAGGATTGGTACTTAAATCAGAATCTAATATTATGGGCATAAAAAACAAGGAACTTGCAACAGAGGTCAAGTTTGGAAAAGTCAACAAGGCTATGTTTAAACCATCTACAGCAGTCAAATATCAGGATTTATCTCAAAGAACTCAGGGTCAGATGGGTGGCGCAGGAGATCTGGGTGGAATGTTTGGGGCCTTAGCAAGTGCAGCGGCTGCTGATGACAGTTATGCGGACTCTGATGAAGATGATGAAGACGATTATGAGATGCCTCCTATTACGTATTCCTTTGAGAAGTTTAAGAAAGCAATTGAAGGTTGCAAGGTTCCCGATGGATATACATCCATGCTGGGTGGAGCTAGAAATATTGATGGAGAATATATGGCTAACTATATGAATGGTCGTAGTATGCTAGGTATTGTTGCCACATCACTGGTTGAAGAATTCGAAGATATGCAAAAATTTGAAAAGTTCAAACATAATGGCATGAATTGTAAGTATGGAACGCTGAAAGATGAAGACGATGAAGATGGTGAAGGAGTCGCCTTAATTGTCGATTATCCAAAACACAAAATGACTGTGATGATTGTATCAGCCCCTACAAAAATGAGTAAAGAAGCTCTTCTTAAAGTTTCCGATAGTTTGAAGTTTAAATAGAGAATCCGCCTAGCGGTTCCGGAATACGGCGCGACAAGACGGCGGGTTTATCAATTAAAATTAAGGAGTAATAACTAAGAATGCTGGAATAGCTCCGCAGTTATTATAAATAATGGAGAATAACTTCACTTTAAATGCTCTGACGGCTTTGTCGAGTCGTAGACAGGAACTGCGAAGGCTGGAGCATATGATTATATTAGGTGAGCGACCAACGGAAGTGTAACCCTAGGAAGAATATGAATGTAAAAATGAAATATGGTGATATTGAGATGGCGTTTTTTCACGTGTGTGGAGACAGTAGAGGGATGAACTGTGCACTTCTTGATAGGTCGAAAGGAAAGTTCTATTATAGTTGTGATTTGTTGGGAGAAGATGACATTCCTGACAGTTTACGGGAGGATGATACAGCTGTTGAGATGCCTCACAAGAATGATTTGGATCTTGGTCAATCTCTTATATTTAAGTTTGTTGACTTGAATGTTCCTGATGAATATGATTATGTTAGTAGAATTTTTAGAAAGAGGGGAGCTTATTCTAGATATAAGGACTTTCTGGAATCTAAGGGTTTGCTCGAAGAGTGGTATAAGTTTGAGAATGATGCGCAGGAAAAAGCTCTACGGGAATGGTGTAAAGAGGAAAATATTGAACTGGTTGATTAATGGACGAACTCTGCTTGTAGTGCATAGTGCATAGTGTAAAGTACATAGTACACAGTTGCTCTACATGGTTAGGAAATAATTATGAATAAAAATGTATTGAAACTCATGAGTGGAATTGTTGCGTGCTTATGCTTTATGGGCTGTGCAACTTTTCATAGTAACCCACTAACCTTGTCGGAGGCTGTTGAAGCATCTTATAAAAATATTTCCAAAAATCAATACGTTGTGTTGGATGTTCAGGAAGATGGAATTGTTCTTATTGCTAAACGACCGACAACTCTTGAGGAGATTGAGACAATTCCATCTCTGGAAGGTATTTCTGATGATTTGGGTGTATGTGTTCAAGTTCACGGGGGAACAAAGTTTGATTATGTTATAGACGTTTTAGATGCCTGTAAAAAAGCAGGCCTTAATAATATATATTTCAAGGAAGTCAGATAGCAATTATTATGAAACTTTCTTACCTCGTTGATGAAATAAAATCGCAATTGAATGAGATTGGTGATGAAAATTAACGTTCAATATTGAATAGAGATAATCCCGTCTTTGCTCTACGAGCAACGACTGACACTGCCGTGGGCAGGTAAAAACTTTGTTTTTGTTATCTCTCCTAGGGTTACGCTGCGCTCACCCTAGGCTATTACAAAATGCTCCTTCAGAGCATACTGTAGGATGCTTCTATATATGTTTCAATTAATAGGTTACTATTATTCATCGTCGTCATCTAGATTTAGTATTGATACATCGATTTGGAATTTCTTTGCAAAGTTGTTAAAATCGATATCTGTTTTGGCACCCACACCAAACATCGCAGGCTCTTTTGTAGAATCAGTTTTAATTGCTGTATCGACAAGATTGGTCATCTTTTCTGACTTTTCAAGAAGTCTTAGTCTAACTGTTTTGTTTGTTTTTGGTTCGTGAAAAACCGTTGTTCCTTTTTTGAACATGCTCATGTATTTCTCCGTAAAATTTTATATTAGTTTGAATTATCGCATTATCAGGGAGCAAGAACAAGATTTTTTTGATGAAAGGTGATATTATGTTCTTGAGTTTAGTCTCAGAATATAATAAAGTTTAAAAAATGTAACTTAAATTTAAATAAAAAAGGAAATTACGATGAATAAGGTACTTGCTGGAATTGCTATTCTTGTCGTTGCAACAACTGCAACATATGCTCAATATTGTGGAACGCCGTTGGCTGATAATCTTATACCCAAAGAAGGTGGAACATTTGGTCTTGACTTTATTTCTATGAATCAGAAGGATTCAACAGGGTCAACTGCTGCTAGAGTCAGATTTTCTATTTTTAGTGGTCTTAAGGTTTTTGGAGATGTTGGTTTGATTGGGTTCGATGATTTGGCTCTTCAAGGTGGTGTTCTTTATACTTTTCCAACTGATACTGCCATAAACTTTGGTGTTCGGGGTACATTAGGACAGAGTTTTGGTGATACAGATGCAGGCTCGTATTCTCTTTCTCTAGCGACTGGCTATATAATTCCTTCTCTTGCATGGCTATCAATTTATGCTCAGGCTGGTTTTGCTCACTTTGATCCAAAAGGTGCAGGTGCCGAGGATGGTTTCTTGGGATCTTTTGGAGCCATGTTTAATTATGATGCAGATATGGCATTTTTTGCAGAGGTCGGAACAAACGGATCCCTCCCTGATGATAACAGACCATATATCTCTATGGGATTAGGATTTGATTTGTAATTGTTTTCTTAAAAGAAATGGCACATTATTCTTCGAATAATGTGTCTTTTTTTTTCAAAACAGAAAAGCAGGCAATATAATGAAGTTGACGGAAAGAGATGCTTACATAGCACTGAATATGATGTCTAAGATTGGCCCGATAAGGGTTAAAGAACTTATTCGGCATCTTGGTTCTGCTGGTGCAATCTTTGAAGCAACAGCAAACCAAATGGCAACAGCCAATGGTATAGGCAAAAGTCTTGCTCGATATATTGAAGATCAGGCAAAGCTTATTCCGTGGCAGTTAGAGTTGGAGAATGCAGAAAAACTTGGCATAAGGATAATATCATTTGTTGATTCTGAATATCCTGAATTGTTGAAAAGTATATATGACCCGCCTTTGGCTTTGTATTGCAAGGGAAAATTGAAAAGTGAAGACAAGTATAGTATTGCAGTTGTAGGCACCCGCTCTCCAACCAATTATGGCATGATGGCAACCAAGATGTTTTGTGCGGATCTTGTACGTGCAGGTCGACCCATTATCAGCGGATTGGCTCTGGGAATTGACACTCATGCTCATAAAGCAGCAATTCAGGCTAAGGGACGCACAATAGGAGTAATTGGTAGCGGCTTTAATAATTTTTATCCACCTCAGAATATACCGCTCTCCAATGAAATTATTGAGACTGGTGGTGCAATAATTTCTGAGTTTCCATTGGATAAACAACCTGATAGAACAACCTTTCCAATGCGTAATAGAATTGTTAGTGGAATTTCGGCTGGTACTTTGGTTATTGAAGCAGCTCCAAAAAGTGGTGCATTAATAACAACAACCCTGGCAATGGAGCAGGGGAGATCTGTTTTTGCTGTTCCTGGAAGAATAGACTCTCCTAAGTCATTTGGACCTAATAACTTAATTGCCAGTGGTGCCAAACTAGTTCGCAATGTAAATGACATTCTGGATGAGTTTGAAACTCTTATCCCCATGTTGCAGTATGAAACTAATTCAAGAAAAAGTGATTTTTCTCTTGATATTAAAGAAAAAAAAGTGTTTGATATGTTAAAGCAAGGTGAAAGTGATTTAGACTCTCTAATACGGGGAACCGGGTTGAGTGCAAGTGCCTTGAATTCTGTAGTTATAAAACTAGAGTTAAAAAAAATAGTTAAGACTATGCCGGGTGGTATGGTTGAATTAATCAGAATGGATATTTAAAATAATTACATTTACGGGATATGATTATCCTTTAAAATTTTTGAAATGCCGTAGCTTCGGCATGGTTTACAGATAAAATATAGTAAGAAGGAAACAAGCGAATGGCTAAAAATTTAGTTGTGGTGGAATCACCAACAAAAGCGTCTACAATCAATAAAATGTTGGGTAAGGACTATATTGTGCTTGCATCTATGGGGCATATAAGAGACTTGCCTGTAAAGGCTCTTGGTGTAGATATTCAAAACTCATTTACTCCGAAATACGTTAGTGTTAAAGGGCATAGGAAAGTGCTTGACGATATTAAGAAGGCAGCAAGAGAGTGTGAAAACGTATACCTTGCACCCGACCCTGACCGCGAGGGGGAGGCAATTGCATGGCATTTAAGAGAGGTTCTCAATACAGGCAAGAATAGACCCAACATTTATAGAATCAAATATAATGAAATTACACCTACTGCGGTTAAATATGCTATTGAACATCCATGTGAGCTTGATGATAATGTATTTTACTCGCAACAAGCCAGAAGAATTTTAGATAGAATTGTTGGTTATCAAGTTAGCCCAATGCTTTGGAGAAGACTCAAAAGAGGTCTAAGTGCTGGTAGAGTTCAGTCTGTTGCTTTGCGTTTGATATCCGAGCGTGAACGCGAAATTCTTAAGTTTGTTCCTGAATCATATTGGGTTTATGGAGCAAATGTAAAGAAGCTTGTCGAGCCCAAAATTCCTTTTGAATTGGATCTTGTTAAAATTGATGGTAAAGATGCAGAGGTAAAGAATAAGGAGCTGGCTGAAAAGGTTAAGGCTGATTTAGAAAGTAGTAGTCTTTGTGTTGAAACAATTACTAATAAAAATGTTAAACGCAAAGCACCTGCTCCATTTATCACAAGTACAATGCAGCAGACAGCATCTAATGTTTATAGCTTTTCTCCAAAAAGAACAATGTCGTTGGCACAATCGCTATACGAGGGCGTTGACTTAGGGCAGGGACACATTGGTCTTATTACATACATGAGAACAGATTCTTTCAATATTGCCAAGGATGCTCAGGTATCTTGTAAAGAATTTGTAATAAGTAATTTTGGTAAAGAATTTTCTCCGGCAAAGCCAAATTTTTATAAAAGTAGAAATAGTGCTCAGGAAGCTCATGAAGCAGTTAGACCTACTGATGTCAATATAACTCCTGAAAAACTTAGAGGTAAGGTTCCTCCAGCAGAACTCAAACTCTATACTTTGATATGGAAAAGATTTGTTGCAAGTCAGATGACTCCTGCAGAAGTCGCTCAGAAAACAATTGATATTGATGCGAAACCATCAAATGGAAGTGAGTCCAAATATACTCTTAGAGTTTCAACTTTTGAAGTAATATTTCCAGGATTCATGAAGGTTGCAGGTTTGCCTAAACCACCTAAGACAAAAGACAATCAGATTAAAGAAGTTCCTCCACTAAAAGAGGGAGAAGAGCTTGATTGCATTCAGTGGTTAGAAGAAGAAAAAGAGACTAAGCCGCCGCCAAGATTTAACAATGCCTCTCTAATCAGTACTCTGGAAAAGAACGGTATCGGTAGGCCAAGTACGTACTCACAGATTATTGGGACTCTTGAGAGTCGTGCATATGCAGAAATCAAAAAGCAGGTTATCTATCCAACTGATCTTGGTCTTCAGGTTAATGACATGTTGATGGAAACATTAAGTGAACTTTTTGATGTTGCATTTACTGCTAATATGGAAGCGGCGCTTGATGATGTTGAAGCAGGTGAAACAGGTTGGGTCAATATGCTTTCTGATTTCTATAGAAAATTTGAAGCATGGATGGAAAAGACTAAAGCTCCACCGGCAAACAAAGAAAATTTGGAAAGTATTTTAGAAATGCTTAGACAGATTGAAGAGTGGAGAGAACCTCTTAAAAGAGGTAAAAGAGTTTATAGTGATAAAAGCTTCTATGAGTCAATTGACAAGCAGTTTAAAGAGGCCAAAAAAGATGTGTCTGTAAAACAACTTGATTCTTTAGTAACTATGGCAATTAGGTATAAAGAACAAATTCATGATGCTGTAGAAAAGCTTATAGACCTTGGATATTCAGATCTTTTACAAAAGTTTGAAAATGCCAAGCCTGATGAAAATACGGCAAATAAGATGAAACTACTTGATGGTATGCAGCTTGATGACTCTGCAACCCATTTTGTTGATTCTCTTAAGATGCATTTGCATGCAGGTAAAGTGTTGACAGAACCCCAGACTAAAGCTTTGGATCGAATTATTATCTCTCATTCAAAACAGATTGAAAATCTTGAAGAAGTTCAGGAGTCTTTGAATCTTCAGTCAGAAGATTTTAAAGATGATGTAGAAAGCAAAATCATGCTTGATGCTCTTGCAAATGTTGAAGAATGGAAACCTGCCTCAACGCGTGGTAAGAGAAAGTTCGATGATAAAGGATTCTATATTTCTTTAAAGGAACACTTTGACCGCAAGGGATTTCTTTCTGAAAAACAGGCAGGTGCTCTTAAAAGAATGCTTCTAAGATACAAAACTCAAATTCCAAGATTTGAGACTGTGGCAGAAGAGATTGGTTTGGATCTGCCTGAAGGCAGAATTTAAAAGCTTATTAGGCGTTAACTGTCTTTTGTCAATAAATATAGATCAATAATAGCATTAAAAAAAAGGTATGATACTCAACAATTGTGGTAACTCTATATTTATGACTCTGTCACGGGTTGTGTGGGAGAACCTAAGAAATTAGATTCGACCCCGCTACCACTTTCTGCTGTCGCCGAAAGTGGCGGCGGGGTCGTTCATTAATAATGATTAAGTAACCCCGCCCTTAGTTTGTAAAAGAATTACAAAGTGAGGGCTGGGCTATTAACATTGAACAGCTTCCATGCTTCGCTCTGCGAGCTACGCAGGACACGGTCGCCGTTCTAAGACTACGCAGTAGTCAAACTTTAGTAGCCCCGTATGCAATGCGGGGGTGCTTATGACAAAACAATACGACCCTGACTGTGTCCTGCGTAGCTCGCAGAGCGAAGCATGGAAGGGGTCGAACAAAAACGCCTTATCCACACAAACCTTGACAGAGCCATATTTATAATGAATAAATCAATTGAAAGTTTTATAGTTTATTTGCGTTTAGAAAAAAATTGTTCAGAGCATACCATTGATAATTATGCTCGTGATATAAATCAGTTTTTAGAGTACTCTTTTGGTGGAGTTGATGATATTTGCTTTTCCAGAATTGATTCCATTCAAGCCAGGAGCTTTCTCGCAAACGTTCAGAAGAGTGGAGCATCTTCAAAAACAACTGCACGAAAACTTTCTGCTTTAAGGTCTTTTTTCAGGTTTTTGGACAAAGAGGGCATTGTTGAGTCAAATCCATTTGTTGGTATACGACCTCCAAAGTTGACAAAGACTTTGCCGAAAGTTCTTACAGAATCAGAGGTTGTCAAACTTTTGGACACTCCTGAGATATGCAAAAGAGATATCAAGAATATAGCTGGTATAACGGACAAAATGCAGAAGTTTATCTTAACTAGAGACTCTGCTATGCTGGAAACACTATATAGCACAGGTATGCGTGTTAGTGAACTGGCAAATATGAATGAGATTGACTTGAATATGCAGACGGGAATTGTGAGAGTGCTTGGTAAAGGTCGTAAAGAAAGATTATGTGTTGTTGGTTCGTTCGCAATTGATAAAATAAGAAAACTTTTGGATCTTAATAGGGCGTATTGGCCAAAGTTTATTCCTGGCAAGATAACACGACCAATATTTAGGAATAATAAAGGTGATGCAGTTTCCTCAAGACTTATTGAACGCACTATGAAAAAGTATCTTTCCAAGGCAAACCTGAACATTGAATATTATCCCCATGTTTTGCGTCACTCATTTGCTACGCATATGCTTGACAATGGAGCAGACCTTAGACTTGTTCAGGAGCTTTTAGGGCACACAAGTCTGTCTACAACGCAAATATATACACATGTATCTATTGAAAGGTTAAAGAATGTTTATGAACATAACCACCCCCATGCTTAACACCATTTTTTGGTTTATATATAATATACTGTTTACCTTAGGTATGTTGCTTCTAAGTCCATATTATCTTCTGCACATGAAAAAACGTGGCGGCTATTGGAAGAACTTTTCTCAGAGGTGGGCAAACTATTCTCCCGAAATCATTTCTGCGTGCAAAGAGACCCCGCGAATTTGGGTACATGCTGTCAGTGTGGGCGAGTGCAATCTGGCTTTGAAATTTATCAATGAGTTTCGGAAAAAGCAACCAGAATCAACATTTGTATTATCTGTTAATACATCGACAGCACACTCGTTGGCAGAAAGTAGTATTAATCAAAAAGATATACTTATATATTTTCCTCTTGATATAAGTCCTGTAATCAGAAAAGTCTTTAATGTATTAAATCCCAAATTTATTGTTCTAACAGAAAAAGAGGTTTGGCCAAACCTTGTTAGAAGAGCAAATAGATGTAAAGTTCCCATATATTTGATAAACGGAACAATATCAACAAAGTCATATAACTCGTATAAAAAGTTGAGTTTCATCTTTAAACCCATTTTTTCAGGTATCTCAAAAGCTTATATGCAGAGTGAAGATGATGCAAAAAGAGTTAAAAAGCTGGGGATCCCAGATGAAAATGTTCAATGTGCAGGTTCTCTCAAATATGTTTTGACGGATGTTGATTCACAAATAGTTGAAAACATGAAAAACTTTCTTTCAGAATGTGGGTTTATGGACGGAGATACTATTATCACAGCAGCATCAACATGGCCGGGAGAAGAGCTTGCATCTGCAAATGCCTTTAAAAAATTAAGGACGAAATTTAAGAATATTAAGCTCGTTATCATACCAAGACATGTTGAAAGGCGAGAGCAGATAATCGCGGAGTTACAAACAACTCAACAGGACTTTGTCATACGAAGTCACTACCTGAAGAGTCAGACAGTTGACAAACAAGCTGATATTATACTTTTGGACTCTACGGGAGAGGTAAAACCCATTTATGCTCTTTCTTCAATTGCATTTGTTGGTAAATCAATGTTTGAAAACCACGGTGGACATAATATTATTGAACCAGCCACATTTTCGATCCCCCTGCTTACCGGACCTAATACCGAAAACTTTCCAATCATTTCAAAAGATTTTATAAATGAAGATGGCATTACCATTGTCCGGGATGAAGATGACTTATTTAAAGCTCTAAATGACTTTATTTCTGATCCGGCAAAAGCCCGTCTTGCAGGACAAAAGGCAAGAGCTGTTCTTGATAAGAGACTTGGCAATTTTGAGAGAATTATTGATCAATTAATAATTGAGATTTAGTTATATAGTTAGTTCGTTAGATGGTTAGACAGGGAGACTGGTGTTCAAAATCAGTCATTTGGTCACTCTTTTAATTGAAAATTTTGGAATACCTCCCTGCGTCGCTCGGAGAGCTATGCAGGACACGGCCGGCGGTATTATAAAAAATGCGTAAATGCAAAAATAGGAGAGAGACGCGATAAATCACGTCTGTACGAAAATAAAATGAATTGGAACGATGTAGAGATTTTTAATTGTGCGAGTTTAGAAGAGATACCCGGTTTAGGGAATAATGGCTTTGTCCGGTTTCCGAAAGATGTTCGAAACAAACTAAGTGATAGAGCTAGGTTTATATCAATGGATTCCATTGGCTGCGAAGTTCGTTTTGTAACTGATGCACCAAATATTGATGTTTATATTACCTGTAATAAACCTGAATTTGGTGGAAGCGGTGAGTTTAAGGTTTTTAGAGGTAACTTCAAATGCAGTGATCACTCAATTGTTCCAGGCTCCATAAACAATATAAGATTAAGCAAGCCAAACTCATTCAATGCTGCCAAAAAAGAGGCAATTAATGATGGTGGATTCTCTTCGAATGTCATACGCTTGGGTTTCAACCGTGGTTGTTCTTTTATAATCAATGATATTAATACACATGGTTACGATATGCGCCCGCCTAAATCCGAAGAAAAACCCGCTCTTAACTGGCTTGCATATGGTTCTTCAATAACAAATTCAAGTCTTGATGGATATCCACATTTTGCAGCCAGAAAATTGAAGGTTCAAGTTCAGAATAAAGGTCTGGGTGGTGCATGCCTATTTGAAAAAGAGGTTGTTGACTATATGGTTGATGAATGCGAGTGGGACTTTGCAACTTGTGAACTTGGAATTAATGTTCGTGGATTATATACTCCTGAAATCTTTGAAGAGCGGGCTAGTTATCTGATTAATCGTTTCTCCAAAACAGGAAACCCTGTGCTTATTATTGGAGTTTTTCCAAATTGTCAGACACATACTCATGTAAAGGAAGCTAGTCTTGCTACAGAACTAGAGCTTGCTTATGAAGAAATTCTAGAAAGACTTGTGAAAGAAAAAAATATGCCAAATTTACATTTTGTAAATGGAGCTAAGATTCTTGATGACTTTACAGGGCTTTCCGGTGATTTATTGCATCCATGTACATATGGTCATGCAATCATGGGTGCAAATCTTGCTGAAATACTTAAAACAATCATAAAATGATAGTTGGACGAGCTTTGCTCGTAGTGTACAGTATACGGTTGCTCTGTGAGGTTAGGAAAAGCTTCGCAGGGATTATAAAGGAATGAGTAAATGTGTAAGTTCTCAAATGCGCAAATGGTGAATCTGTCTACACATGTTCCAGAGATTGGAATTCTTTTTATTATCCAATAATATAGATAATGAGATGGCGTTCGCAAAGACATTGAAATAATGCAGTTAAGGCTTGAATGATACTAACCATTATTATACAATCCGATTTATTTGTTGTTAAGGCAGAAGTTCTTCTTTATTATTATGTAAGGTATTTTAAGTTATATGATTGTTCCAGAACATTATGAGATTATTGGTAGTTTGGTATTCTTTTTTGCCGTTTTGTCGATTGTTGTTATAATCTTGAACGCCATTAAATATATGGTTTTTCCTAAACGATTCGGAAAAGTTGAAGATGGATTATATCGAAGCGGCCAGATACATCAGCGACTAATTGAGAAAGTACTTAAAAAATATAATATAAATAGTGTAGTTGCTTTGAACGAGAATGAATTAGGGGATCCAAAGTATGTTGCTGAACAAGATGCTGTCAAAAGAAATGGAATTAGTTTTAATAGATTTCAATTGATAGGTGATGGTACTGGTGATTTCAACTTTTATATTAAGGCTGTAGAACAGATTGTAAAGGCCAAAAGTGAAGATAGGAATATATTAGTTCATTGTGCAGCAGGAGCCCAGAGAACAGGCGGAACAATTGCTTTTTATCAGTTGCTTGTTAAAAATGAGTCGCCAAAAAATGTTTACAAGCATATGAGGCAATATGGGTGGAAAGATAAGACAAAATATCCCTTGCTTGGATATATAAATGAAAACATTGCCAATGTTGCAGAAGGACTTCAAAAAAATGGGGTTCTGTCGGATGTGCCAAATCCGTTACCTTTTTTGAAAAGTAAGCATGAAAAAAACAAGCAGAAGTTTTGGAGTATAATGAAGAATAAATTTATACAATTTCTTAATTATGTTAATTTTGATTTGATATACAAATGGGCTACTTTTTTTATCATTCCATTTTTTATTGTTTTTACTTCTTTTAAAAATGAGATTTTTTTCTTTTATCTATTTCTGGCAATCCTAAAGATACTTAAAAATGGTTATAAGAAGAGTGGTTTAGAATATGCTTTTTGTATTGCTATGATTGGATTACTGATAAGTTCATTAGACGAGGGGGGGCTTCGGACCGTTAAAGATTGTCTGCGTGTAGCCAGAATAATTTCATTGCCTATATTGATGTATCAATTTAAGCCAATCAAGGAGTTGAAGAGATATTTTATATTGCTGTTTGGTTTGCTTGCAACATATGGTTTGATAAGGTTAAATGTATTTCCTATTGTTAAGGGATATTCAGACAGGGCATTCTGCTTTGCAGACTTTTATATGAATTCGTCAGTTATAGCATTCTCAGGGTATCTATTTTTCTTAGTTTTGTTTTTAAAGTCAAAAAATAAAATAACAAAGATAATGTCACTTGTCAATGTGGCTATTTTTATGTACCTTATAGTGATTCATGGTGTGCGGGCATCATATGTTACATTTTTATTGGTCACACCTTTTGTGTTATGTTTTGAGATGAAAAAACAGATATTGAAATTTATACCATTTTTGCTGGTCGGACTTATTGCTGTTACAGCGGTTTTTTATGTAGTTGATTCAAATTTTACTAAACTGACCAAGGATAGGGTTGCAAGTATTTTTGATATGAGTCAGGGAAGTAACCGAGGGAGATTATGCATATGGAGTAATGCTATTAAAACTTTCAAAGATAATCCTGTTAATGGTGTTGGTTATAAACGATTTAATAAGACAAATTTTGATTTGGATAATCAAGAATTTCAATGGGCTTTTTGGCATGCACACAATGAAATGTTGGCAATGTTAGCAGAAACAGGTCTGATAGGTACTGTGACATGGTTGGTCTTTAAATTACAGTTATTGCTACTGCTTTTCAAGAGAAGACAGAGTTTGCTTGGTGCATTTATACTTTATTTCTTTATTGCTTTTGAAGTACATAATTATTTTGAGGTTTACCTGTTTGAAAGAACGACTTATATATATGTATATTTACTTATAGGTGCTTGTTTTAATTTCTTTGGAGGAGAATTATTGCCAAAGCCAAATCCAGCTAGCTGTGAATAAATATGGTAAATTTATTTCATGGTTTCCTTTTGCTGTCTTTTCTGCACGAGAATTTTTTTCTGTGTACTATTCACTAGATACTTTTTTTATTTAGGGCATCCTGTTTAATTCATAACTAACTTAGTGGCAAATATTAATACTTTGTTTTGCCAACTAAAGTGCAAGGTTTTTACCCCGCCATCACTTTGCTGAATAACAGCAAAGTGGTAGCGGGGAGATGAACGTTAATATAAAGTTTATGAGATTTGTGAATATTT
>Ga0209414_1000940_pt1 | contig 14098 bp, 8 predicted proteins | sample LakVidmifraction_4_FD_181154 | JGI IMG/M metagenome (GOLD analysis project Ga0209414, IMG submission 181154) | Hypersaline microbial communities from Lake Vida, Antarctica - Brine Hole Two &gt;0.2 micron (SPAdes) (version 2) | ecosystem: Environmental > Aquatic > Non-marine Saline and Alkaline >... | reverse complement strand
ATGGTCACGATATTTTAAAAGCTTCCATAGACGTAATCGAAAGCAGATTTAAAACTACCAGTATTAAAATTTCCGCACAGAAATATTTAACAAAATTCTATGAATCCCACGAATTTCAACAAATAGGTGAAGGATATTTAGAAGATGGAATTCCGCATATTGCGATGATAAAAGGCTAATTACTTCAAAATTTCAGCATAACGCTGCTTGTTATTAAGGATTTCCTTAGCCTTTAAAATTTCGGGATTTTGCAGCACATAATGTTGATATAAGCCTTCCTTGTAAAAATATCTTTTAACTATCTCATCTGTCAACAAGCTGGAAATTTCAGATTTTTTATCTTCCATAGCTTCTTTTTTGGCAACTTCAATTTCATTGAGGATGCTTTGGTAATTCTGAATAATATCTCCTTCAAAACCTTCCATTTTAGCGGTTGCCATGGCTTCATTAAGTTCTATTTCCGTAAGTGTTTGATAGTTAAAATCTGTTTTATTGAGAAAATTTTTAAAATCGTTGAAATCCTCATCTGTAAACTCAAAATTTTCCGGATTTTCTACTTTGTGCGAATAATAATATTCAGTTGCAAAGTTAAAGATAGCATTTCCGGCTAGCAAGGCATTGGTTGTAGTACTGATTTCTGAAGTTTTCAAACCCACATCGGGCAAAATTCCACCCCCATCAAAAACACTGCGTCCGTTTCTGGTTTTAAATTCTTTGTAATCTTCAGTTTTAGTCCGAATGGCATTTCCCTCCTTATCACGTTCCCGGTAATTAAGCGCCTGAATACAGCGTCCACTTGGAGTATAATAGCGCGAAATTGTCAGTTTTAATTGGGTGCCGTAAGCTAATTCTTTTGGGCGCTGAACTAAACCTTTACCAAAGCTTCTGGCGCCAACCACAACGCCACGATCCAGATCCTGAATCGCACCAGCCACTATTTCACTGGCGGATGCACTGTGCCCATTAATAAGGACAACCAAGGGAATTGTAGTATTAATTGGTTCTTTAGGGGTAAAATATTGTTGATTGTATTTTTCTATCACCGATTTTGTAGAGGTGATCAACTCACCTTTATTTAAGAATATATTGCTCACAAGAATGGCTTCACTCAATAATCCACCGGGATTTTCCCGTAAATCCAAAATTATTTTATCGGCTCCCTGGCTTTCCAATTCCTTTAGCGCACTTATGGTTTCCTTAGATGCATTTTCATTGAAGCGGGAAAGCACTATATAACCTGTGTTGTCTTCCAGAAGTTTATAAAAAGGAACAGCCTTAAGAGCCACTGTACCCCTTATAATTGTGGTAGTTTGGTTTTTCCCCTGTCGCAGGTAAGTGATGGTTATTTGTGAATTTGGGGCGCCGTTAAGCAGTTCTCCTGCATCTTCTTTAAAATCGGCTACAAGTATTTCCCCAATTTTAATAATTTCATCTCCGGGCTTTAAACCAGCTTTGTCTGCAGGAAATCCCTTATATGTTTCCAGGATAGTAAATTTGTTGTCCCGGATATTAACAAGGGCGCCTATTCCCTGGTATTCTCCGGCGGTATTCATTCTGGCCGCTTCCACATCTTGTTCGTTCCAATAATTGGTATATGGATCCAAATCGGCAAGCATGGCCTTGATAGCCGTATCCATCAGCTCTGCCGGATTTGTTTCATCAACATAGTTCATGTTGAGTTCCTTAAACAGCGTGGTGAATATTTCTATTTGTTTCGCAATTTCAAAAAAATCAGATTTAAATGCAGAGGTGCCTATGAGCAAGCCTAAGGCCAATATAACAACTGAAATTCGTTTAATTATTGGAGTTTTCATGAGAAGATTCTCTTTCTATTAATTTATTTAAAATATGAATTAAACTCGCGGTAATTTGATGATAATCAAATTTTTTGTTCGCGGTATATATAAACATAAACGCATACTTTTTTTGTAAGTCGCTATCTACAAGATACTTATTTTTTCTAAAAGCTTCCCGCATCAAACGTTTTAAGTGATTGCGATCAACAGCTTTTTTAAAATTTCTTTTTGGAACCGAAACCCCTGTTTTATTAGTTGTGATCGAAGTTTTGTTAATTGGGGTATAAACGAGTTTCAGAGGAAAATTTTTGATGGATTTTCCTTCTAAAAATAAGCGGTCTATCAATATTTTGCCTTTCAGTTTTTCTGAATAAGGAAACTTTTCATTCATCGTTAACGAATTAAAAACAGCTAAATTAAAAAAATCCGCTTCGGGATTTCCTAAAACGGATCTTTCTTTTTGCTGAATCATATATAATGCTTCAAATTATCAGTTTTAATGTAAGCCTTCTAATTGATTATAAACATTGTTTTCACGGTTGATATCTGCCATTAAACCAGACTCATCTATTACAATTTTACTAATCTCAGTTTTGGGTTTATTTAGGGTTAGATCATAAGTTGGATAAGCCCAGGCCCAATCTTTAGCCATGGTTCTGGAAGAAGTTCCTTCAGCCGGTTTCTCCCCTCGCATCATTTGTAAAGGAATGTAAATAAGCTCCTCTGTACCATCGGTATAAACCACTTTTAGATCTAATGGCATTGGCATTAATCCGATTCTTTCCAGGGTTACATTTGTTTTTTCTCCTTTTTCAGCAACTTCTTTTATCCCGTAATCTATGGTATTGGTAGTTTGAGTCCAATCGGTTAAATACCAATCCAGTTCTGCTCCGGATACTTTCTCCGCAACTCTTATAAAATCATTTGGGGTAGGATGTTTAAACTTCCATTCATCATAATATCTATGAAGGGTTTTTTGAAGACTTTCCTGTCCGATGATATATCCTAATTGCGATAAAAATACAGAACCCTTAGAATAAGCGGTAGCTCCATAAGCGGCATTTAATTTATACCTGTCGGAATGTGTGGTTTGTGGTTGCTCTACCCCACTTTTTGCCAGCCTTATGTAACTTGTGTAAGTTCTTTCAAAAGGCTTTTCTGACTTTTCACCCAGAACTTCATTTTCCGCAAGGGTAGAAATATAGGAAGTAAAACCTTCGTCCATCCATTCGTGCTTGCTTTCATTGGTAGCCAATAAATGCTGAAACCAGGCATGTGCCATTTCATGCGCAGTCACCCCTACCAAACTTCCGAAAGAGCGTTTTCCGGTGATCAAAGTAGCCATGGCGTATTCCATACCGCCGTCACCTCCCTGGATAACCGAATACTGCTCCCATGGATAAGGACCAATATGTTCATTGAAATATAACAACAATTCTTCAACTTTTGGCTGAAATTTCTTCCAGTTTTCTATTATTTCCGGATCGTTTTTATAGAAAAAATGAAGGTCTGTACCATCTGCAGCGGTGATCTTATCGTGTTTAAAATCGGGATCGGCGACCCAGGCAAAATCATGTACTTGCGGTGCAATGAAATGCCAGGTTATTTTATTTCCTTTTTTTCTATTGACCTTTGTTCCTTCTTTTTCATAACCGTAGCCTATCTCCTGTGGATTTTGCAAATAGCCGGTCCCTCCTATCATAAAATTTTTATCGATTTTTATTTTCACATCAAAATCTCCCCAAACTCCATAAAATTCCCGACTTATATACGGATCTGCGTGCCATCCTTCAAAATCGTATTCTGCTATTTTAGGATACCATTGAGTCATTGAAAGCGCAACCCCTTCTTTATTGTTCCTTCCGGAACGTCTGATTTGTATAGGAACCTGTCCCTTAAAATCCATTTTAAAAGTTGTTTTTTCCCCCGGTAAGATAGGTTTGTCAAGTTCAACTTCCAGAATGGTACCTACTTCTTTAAAATTTAATTTTACCCCATTTTGAGTCAGGGAATTCACCTTTAAAAAACCTTGTTCTTCCTGAGATAATTTTGAGATCCTGTCTCCTACTCTTGGATCCGGATCCGGAATGGTCAGGGATCTCACATCCATCTCACTTCCGGGTTGAAAAGCATTAAAATAAAGATGGTAAAAAACCCTGTTAAGAGTATCTGGAGAATTATTAGTATAAACCAATTCCTGAATACCTGTGTATTGATAATTTTTCACATCCATATCAACATCCATCTTATAATCAACTTTTTGTTGCCAATAAGAGGTGTTGTTTTGAGCAGTTGCCCAGATACTTGTTAAAATTGTAAGCGCTAAAAATATGCTCTTCATAATTTATTGTTTTGAAACTTTGTCCGCTAAAATTAATGCATTGTAGAGATTGACCATTTTTCCGGAGGTGGATAGTTCTGAAAATTTCTTATTGCTTTTTATTTCCCCCACCTGAACGGTAGCACTACTTGACAACCCGCTATTCATTATTATTTCTTTTACTTGTGCAGCGGAAAGTTTTGGATAATAGGACCTGATCATTGCCGCTATTCCTGTGACTGCCGGAGCTGCCATTGAAGTTCCCTGCAAATACTCATATTTGTTATTGGGCGTAGTGGACCAAATTTTTGTCCCAGGGGCAAATACATCTACTGTCTTTTTTCCGTAATTGGAAAATTCTGCTACCAGTCCTGATCCGTAATTATAGGTTACAGCTCCCACTGAAAGAAAATTATCGACTATTTCTGTTGGTGTTGAGGGAAATTGATCGTTTGGATAAATATTAATATTGTCCATGTCTATTCCTTCATTTCCTGACGCATTCACAATTAACACATCGTTTTTATCGGCATATTTAATGGCGTCAATGACCCACTCAGGATTTGTTGAAAAGTATTTTCCAAAACTGGTGTTGATAACAGAAGCTCCATTGTCTACAGCATATCTTATGGAGAGAGCTACATCCTTATCATATTCGTCTCCATCCGGTACTGCACGCAGCACCATGATCTTGACATTATTTGCGACTCCATCAATACCTTTGTTATTATTTCGCTCTGCAGCAATAATACCGGCAACATGGGTACCGTGCTTTATGTCTTTCTTATCTTTGGTTGGGCCGGTAACATTATTGTTCCCATATTTGGTATCGGTAATATCATAAGGATTATCACCAACTACGGCTCTTCCGTCCAGTTGCAGGTTGAAATGTGAGTTTAACCTTTCTGAAAAATAAGTAATCGCTTCATCCAGTTCTTTTAAAGCTTCAGGAATATTTTCATTCACTTTGTTCTGGATTTGCATCAACATCCCCTTATATCTTGTCATTTGGTCTGTGTCTGCAGGCATATTCGCTAATTCCTTCTTGGTATAATCTTCTTTTCCAAGTTTTGAAGAAACAGCCGCGTGCGCGACACCAAGTTGTTGTTTTATTTGAGTGTATTGATTTTTATTTTGAAGTACTTCATTGTATTCCTTGTCGTATTCAGCTTTAGCACGTTGGTAGAGAGCATAATCATCCCTGTCTGCAGTGCTTATGGAACTGGCAGGTTTACCTTCAAATTTTGGCTTTAATTTCTTGTAAATACGCGTATACTCCATATTCTCCTTCACTGCATCACCTAGAAAATTCCAACCATGTACATCGTCTATAAAACCATTATTATCATCATCTTTTCCGTTATTAGGTATTTCGCTGGGATTCTTCCAGATTACGCCATCCAGATCTTCGTGAGTAATATCTATTCCGCTATCTATTACCGCGACAATTACCGATTTACCAGTGTTATTTTTAATTATTTCATTATAAGCTTTCTTAATGCTCATTCCCGGGATTGTATCCGTCATTAAATCGGCCGCGCCCCAACTGTGCAATTGAGTTTCAGTAAGAGGAGTGATTTTTAAAGGGATTTTATCTATATTTTGAATGGGAGTTGAAACCAGGACAGGTGAACTGCTTCCGCAGCCCAGCATAGTTAAGGAGAGTCCCGCAATTAATAATGGCTTTAAAACTGGTATTTTCATTAATTTTTTAATTAAAAAGTTGGTTAAAAGTAAAGGTTTTGTCAAGGCGCACTCCTTTTTCAGTATGTTTTACAGTTATGATCTCATTATGGGCATCGTGTTCCAAAAACAAATAATACTCTTCATCTGCCGCTTTATTCATAAAGGCTTCCTTTTCGCCCAAGGTCAATAAAGGACGGGTGTCATATCCCATTACATAAGGCAAGGGAATATGTCCGGCTGTAGGAAGCAAATCTGCGACAAAAACTATTGTTTTTCCTTTGTAAACGATATGTGGAATCATTTGTTTATCGGTATGTCCATCTACAAAGAGCACACCAAAACCTAAATAATCATTCGAAATAAATCTTTCAGAGTCTTCTCTTTCCAGAAAATGGAGTTTTCCGCTTTGCTCCATGGGAATAATATTTTCTTTTAAAAATGAAGCTTTTTCACGTGGATTGGGTTGGGTAGCCCATTGCCAGTGTTCTTTATTGCTCCAAAAACGGGCGTTTTTAAAGGCAGGTTCATATCCGGTACGGTCTTTATTCCACTGAATGCAACCCCCGCAATGGTCAAAATGAAGGTGGGTCATAAACACATCGGTAATGTCATCCCGGTGAAATCCGTGTTTTTTTAATGATCTGTCTATGGAATGCTCTCCCCATCTATAGTAATAACCAAAGAATTTTTCGCTCTGCTTCTCCCCCATTCCGGTGTCTATTAAAATTAGCCGGTTCCCATCTTCTATCAACAAGCAGCGCGCTGCCATGTCTATCAGGTTGTTCTCATCGGCGGGATTGGTTCGGGTCCAGAGAGTTTTAGGAACTACGCCGAACATAGCCCCTCCGTCCAGTTTAAAATTTCCGGTTTCTATTGGGTATAATTTCATAATAATTAATTTGAATGCAAAGTACTAAAACCTTAAAACATGTCTATTTTCAATCGATTTTATTTGGGTGTTTTTAACAAATATTTTAAAATCGGGTAACTAATCAGTTCGTAAAATTTTAAAACCTGAAATGCATAAAGTAAAACGCCCTCAATACAAACAACGAATTTTCAAATAAACTATACTGTTTTGGTTAGAGTAAATTCATTTTTCTTTTTATTCGAAGTACTTCAGGCTTTAAGCATATTTTAGTACTGTTTAGTTAAATAATTGAATCTAAAAAAGCTATAATTGTATAGTTTACTAAATTGAGTAGATTTGTTTAAAAATTTTGAAATTGTAATTATTAGACGTTTGTTGAAATTGCTATTAACCAAAAGAGGTGTTTGTTTATTTTATTAATGTTGAGATTTTGTGAAAGGGAAAATTTAAAAATCTTATCAAGACTTATCCTTAAAGCCATTGGGCCAATCAAAATAAATTGAATGTTAGAACTCGCAGGATTAATCATATTAGGAATATTGGCTCAATGGGTGGCCTGGAAATTAAAAACTCCGGCAATTTTACCGCTCATATTAATAGGGCTTCTATTTGGCCCCTTCTCCACCCTGATATCAGAAGATGGAGGAAAATGGATTGAACCTATCTGGAATGGCCAGAATGGATTATTTCCCGGAGAAAGTTTATACTATTTTGTTTCCCTTGCAATCGCGATAATCTTATTTGAAGGCGGACTTACCCTTAGAAAAAGTGAAGTAGGAGTTATAGGGCATGTAATCGTTAAATTAATAAGTGTTGGGGCGGCAGTAACCTTTTTTGGTGCCGGTTTGGCTGCACATTTTATTTACGAATTTTCCTGGCAAATTTCATTCCTGTTTTCATCATTGATCATTGTAACCGGACCAACGGTGATTTCCCCGATTTTACGGAATATCCCCCTCAAAAAAGATATTTCCTCCATTCTTAAATGGGAAGGGATTTTAATAGACCCAATAGGCGCGCTTATCGCGGTGTTGGTCTTTGAATTTATAAGGGTGGAAGGCGGCCAGGATTTTACTCAAACAGCGCTGCTTGAATTCGCAAAAATACTTATATCCGGATCTGTCTTCGGATTTGCTTTTGCCAATGCGCTTGCTTTTCTTATAAAAAGAAATATTATCCCCCATTATTTGCTCAATGTTTTTACTCTTGCAGCGGTGTTAGGGGGTTTTGTTCTATCCGATATTTTTGCACACGAGAGCGGACTTTTAGCCGTGGTAATCATGGGAATGGTTATGGGAAACAAAAATTTGCCGAATATCAAGGAACTTTTGTATTTCAAAGAATCCTTAAGTGTTCTTTTAGTTTCAATTTTGTTTATCCTGCTTGCGGCAAATATAGAAATTGAAGAACTTTTATTGATCTATAACTGGAAAGCGCTTATTCTGTTTGGTATTGTAGTTTTGTTGATAAGGCCCTTGGGGGTGGTTTTAAGTTCTTTGGGCTCTGATCTTAAAATAAATGAAATCGCGTTTATAAGTTGGGTTGGCCCCCGGGGAATCGTGGCGGCTGGAATCGCTTCCTTATTCGGATTAAAACTCGTTCAGGAAGGGGTAGAAGGAGCCGAATATATAACTCCGTTGGTTTTTATGATCGTGTTATTTTCAGTTTTATTAAATGCTGCAACTGCCCGGCTTTTTGCCAAACTTGTAGGGGTTTTTATTAAAAATTCTGAAGGCATCCTAATAATAGGAGCTTCCTCGATTTCACGATTAATAGGGAAATACCTTCAGGACAATAAAAGACATGTAGTATTAGTGGATAATAACTCCGACAATGTTAAAAAAGCAAGAATCATAGGATTGGAGGCAATTGTAGGAAGTGTTTACTCTGATGATCTTATGGATAATATCGAATTAAACGATGTAGGCTATTTAATGGCCATTACCGGAAACAGCGATATCAACCGAACTGCCATTAATAAATTCCAAAAACAATTTGGCGAAAAAGGTTCCTACCGTGTTATTTCTTCTGATGAAATGAACGATCCCGAAAAAAATCCTATGGAAGGCCTTTTTTCTCCAACCGATGATTTCATCAAGCTTTCTGATGTTTCCAGGAGATATCCAACTATTTATGAAGAACCCTTGAATAGCCGTGAACATTATGAAGGACTGATAGAAATTTCAAAAACCGACCCGGATATAATTCCGCTTTTTGTAAAGACCTCCACTGGAAATTTAATAATCATCCCTTCTCAAAGTGCAGATGTTGAGATTGAAGAAGGTACTCATTTTGTTTATTTAGGTAAAAAAATAGAAAAAGAAGATGATAAACAGGATCATGAAGATTTGGCCGAGGAAGTTGAGGATTAGTATAGAGAAGAGCTTTGAAGGTGACAAAGTGAAGAGTGCAAAATAAATAATTATTAACTGCGATCCCGATAGCTTTAGGGAGTTAGAAAAAAGCAGCTTACATAGAAATTTTAATAAAATTTACACAAATCAGAAGTGGTTGATTATAAAAGTTATATTCACCAGATTTCAATCTCATTCATTTCTGGAAGATAAAGTCAATCTTTAAAACTTGGATTAAAATTTATTTAACAAAAAAGCAGTCATTTTATAATGTTATTTTAGAAAATCATTGCATAATAGAAGGATAATTCTATTTACTCAGTATGTTTGTATCATTAAGTATGGTTTTAGCTGTTATTATTTAGTAACTGATCAGTATTAAAAATGACTAAAGTCCGAACTCCTTAGAGTTAAAGAAAAAACAACTTAACATTTACAGGCTTATATCATTTTAATTTTTTTTGGGGAATTACTTTACTTTAGCCCATTAGGCACTTAAAATTCTATGAACTAATTAGTTATATTATTCGATATGAAGGAATTTCTCGAGATGCTCTCCCATGAATTTCAACTTCCACTGAGCAATCCTGTTTTGGTTTTTTTCACTTATCCTGCTTATAATACTTGTTTCTCCCATACTTTTCAGGCGTCTTAATATTCCCGGAATTATTGTGTTGATTATTTCCGGCATCGTAATTGGCCCTTTCGGATTTGAACTTCTGGAGAAAAATGCAGCAATAGATCTATTCTCAAAAATTGGATTGTTGTATATCATGTTCATAGCAGGTTTAGATCTGGATATGAACCAGTTTAAGGTAAACAGGAACAAAAGTTTATTATTTGGGTTTTTCACCTTCGCCCTTCCTTTGGGCATAGGTTTTCCTGTTTGCTTTTACCTCCTTGGATATGATTTCAATGCCAGTTTACTTACTGCCAGTATGTTTGCAACCCATACATTAATTGCATACCCCATTGTGAGTAGTATGGGAATTTCCAAAAATGAAGCCGTAGCTATCACCGTTGGCGGTACCATCCTTACAGATACTGCCGTATTGATAATATTGGCCGTTATCCTTGGGAATGCACAGGAAGGTGGGCTCACCACCGATTTCTGGATAAAACTGATTGTTTCGTTAACTGTTTTTATCGCTATTATGTTTTTGGTAGTCCCAAGAATTGCAAAATGGTTCTTCACTAAAATGGAAAAGGAAAAACATTCCCATTATATTTTTGTGCTTACAGTGGTATTTTTTGCTGCTTTTTTAGCTGAATTGGCCGGAGTGGAAGATATTATTGGAGCTTTCCTTGCCGGACTCACCTTAAACCGCTTAATCCCGCATTCATCTGCCCTGATGAACAGAATTGAATTTATAGGGAATTCCCTTTTTATTCCTTTTTTCCTTATCAGCGTAGGAATGATGGTAGATATCAGCGTGATTTTAAGTGGTTATACTGCAATTGTTGTTGCCATCACCTTGGCTGTTGTAGCAGTGAGCGGGAAGTGGCTCGCTGCATTTTTTACGCAGTTGGTGTTTAAATATTCTTCCTCCCAACGCAAAGTGATCTTCGGACTCAGTTCTGGCCACGCAGCCGCGACATTAGCGGTTATATTAGTGGGTTACAATGCAAAAATAATAGATATTAATATTTTAAACGGAACTATTATACTTATCCTGATAACCTCCATCGTGGCGACTTTAGCCACTGAAAATGCAGCGAAATTGATATTGAAAGAAACAAATGATTCAAATCCGGAAGAAATTAAAAAATCTGGTAGCTATAAAATGGAAAGCATCTTACTTCCATTGGCCAATATGACCAATCTTGAAAAACTGTTGGAATTTTCAATTCTAATAAAAGACAAAAGTTCTATTCACCCTGTTTCTATTCTCACGGTCGTTCCCAATGATGAGGAGGCAGAAATAAACATTGCCCAGGCAATAATAAAACTAGAGGAATTTATAAAGCAGGCCTCTGCAACTGAAACTGCGGTAAATATAACCGCTACCATATCTCATGATATTGCCAAAGGAATTTCCAGAAAATCCAAGGAACTGATTGCAGATATTATTGTGATGGGATGGCCTACCAGCTCTGCAGATGATCAGGTTATTGGTGAAAAAATGCGCGGTATAATAGAAAATACTACCAAAACTATATTTCTTTGCCAAAGCGATAAACCTTGGGCCACACATCAAAAAATTTTTCTTGCTGCCCCGGCCAGATCTGAAGATATGGAGGGTTTTAAACTTTGGGTGAAAAAGGTCATTAAAATGGCAGAGGAGTTAAGTGTCCCAATTATTATGTACTGCACGAAGAAAACCCAAGTTGCTATTGAAGAACTTGTAATTAAATTAAATTTGAGAGCTCCATTTGAATTTCACGAATTTAATGACTGGGAAGACTTCCTGATAATATCCAAAAATGTTCAACCTCAAGATATCATTATCCTCATTACTGCAAGAAAAGGAAGTGTGGCCTATCAGCCTGTTCTGGATGAGATCCCATTAAAAATGGAATCCTATTTTGAGGAAAATGCCAGGATCATGGTATTTCCACAGTAAATCTTTTTTGGTTAAATTACAAACCCCACAGGTTTTTGAATCCTGTGGGGTTTATTTTATTAGTCTGATACCTAACCTCTAATATCTCAAATCTTCCTTAATCATTAAGTTTTAACACTGCCATAAATGCTTCCTGGGGAATCTCGACATTCCCTACCAGGCGCATACGTTTTTTACCTTTTTTCTGTTTTTCCAGCAGTTTTCGTTTTCGGGAAATATCACCTCCATAACATTTTGCGGTAACATCTTTTCTTAATGCCTTTACGGTTTCACGGGCAATGATCTTGGCTCCAATAGCAGCCTGAATAGGAATATCAAATTGTTGTCTGGGGATTAATTCCTTTAGTTTTTCACACATTTTTTTACCGATATCATAGGCATTGTCAACGTGTAGCAATGATGAAAGTGCATCTACCACGCTTCCGTTTAGCAAAACATCCACCTTAACCAGTTTTGATGCCCGCAGTCCAATAGGGGAATAGTCAAAAGAAGCATAGCCCTTGGAAACAGTTTTTAACCGGTCGTAAAAATCAAAAACGATTTCGGCAAGCGGCATATCAAAGCTCAGCTCAACCCTCTCAGGGGTAAGATAGGTTTGATTGGTAATTTGTCCTCGTTTTTCGATACAAAGCGACATTACCGCACCAACAAAATCAGATTTTGTGATAATACTTGCTCTAATAAAAGGTTCTTCCACACGATCCAAACTGGAGGGGTCCGGAAGATCTGTTGGATTATTTACCAAAATTGGCGTGTCCCGATGTTTATGGGTAAATGCGTGATAAGAAACATTGGGTACCGTTGTGATCACGGTCATATCAAATTCGCGTTCCAAACGCTCTTGAATGATCTCCAGGTGGAGCATTCCCAAAAAGCCACATCTAAATCCAAAACCAAGGGCGGCAGAACTTTCGGGAACAAAAACCAGGGAAGCATCGTTTAACTGCAATTTTTCCATTGAAGAACGCAGTTCTTCATATTCTTCGGTATCTACCGGGTAAATCCCGGCAAATACCATCGGTTTTACATCTTCAAACCCGGCGACAGCTTCGGTGGTAGGGTTTTTTGCATCGGTGATGGTATCTCCCACCTTAACTTCTTTTGCGTCTTTAATTCCTGTGATCAAATAGCCCACATCGCCGGTTTTTACTTCCGGACGGGGGAATTGTTTCAATTTTAAACTGCCTACTTCATCGGCAAAATAATCCTTCTCTGTAGCTACAAATTTAATGTGCTGTCCTTTTTTAATCGATCCGTTGATTACCTTAAAATAAGTTTCAATCCCGCGGAAAGGGTTGTAAACAGAGTCAAAAATAAGTGCGCGTAAGGGAGCATCCGGTTTTCCGCTGGGTGGCGGGATTTTTTCTATAACTGCTGAAAGAATTTCTTCTATTCCCAAACCGGTTTTAGCACTTGCGGGAATCACGTCTTCATAATCGCAGCCCAGTAATTCTATGATATCATCTGTAACAACTTCAGGATTGGCACTTGGCAAATCCACTTTGTTCAGAACGGGGATTATTTCCAAATCGTTTTCCAGTGCTAGGTAAAGGTTGGAAATTGTTTGAGCCTGAATGCTTTGTGCAGCGTCAACTACAAGCAAAGCCCCTTCACAGGCCGCGATAGATCTGGAGACTTCATAAGAGAAATCAACGTGTCCCGGAGTGTCTATTAAATTTAAAGTATACAATTCGCCTTTGTAAACATACTCCATTTGGATTGCGTGACTTTTAATGGTAATTCCGCGTTCCCGCTCCAAATCCATGCTATCCAGCAGCTGCTCCTGTTTTTCCCTGTCGGTAACAGAGCCTGTAAATTCCAGCAATCTGTCTGCTAATGTGCTTTTACCGTGGTCAATATGAGCAATAATACAAAAGTTTCGTATGTTCTTCATGAGTCAATTTCAAAGTATTTGGCTCGTGTTAATAGCCTTAATATTAAGTTTGCAAATATAGTTTTTAAAAGGGGTTTAAAGAAATATTCTTTAGGTTCCCGGTTAATGATTTTTCTGATTAAACAGATCACTTTATCTTCCTTTAAAATTAATATCGAATGGGAACATGGTAACAATCAACTTTTTAACCCAAATTTAAGAAGTAAAAGTTTGATTTTTAATATTAAAAAATTAACATATCTATTTGTTAATTATAAAAAAATTTATAAAAGTATTTGGATGTTTTAAAAAAACTTTCCTTCTTTGTGAAAGGAAAGTTAAATTCGCATAAAAAAAACCCTTATTTATTTAAACAGGGAATATCAAAGCTGAAGTTTTTAAATGATTTAGCAGCTACAATACCTTAATATTAACATATTTTTAGAATATTTGTGTCAATCTTAAAACGCTTTATTTGACAATTCATAAAAATGATAAGAGCAGAAAAAGATTCAATTATAAATGAAATTTAATCCTTAAGGGTACATTCAATGAAAGTCAACAACCCCAACATTACTTCTCAGGAATCAAAACCATCAAATTCCGGCACAAACAAATCTATTATAATTATTGG
>Ga0209414_1000939_pt1 | contig 14106 bp, 15 predicted proteins | sample LakVidmifraction_4_FD_181154 | JGI IMG/M metagenome (GOLD analysis project Ga0209414, IMG submission 181154) | Hypersaline microbial communities from Lake Vida, Antarctica - Brine Hole Two &gt;0.2 micron (SPAdes) (version 2) | ecosystem: Environmental > Aquatic > Non-marine Saline and Alkaline >... | reverse complement strand
ATTTAAAGCTTTTTGGAAGCTATTTAAATCTTTTACCGTAGCCAGGACTTTCATTTGAACGGGATCCCAAAATTCGAAGTCGCCAAACGAAAAGTATTTATTTATATAATTTTTAATTTCTTCCCCGAGGATTTCAGAATGTTTGTGTAAAAATTTCCCCTTTAATTCCAGGGTATATTGTTCGTTGTTTTTATCGGAAGATTGGATCAGAAAAGGGAAATAGCGTTCCAGGCTTCTTACATATTTCAGGAATTCAAATCCGGCGTTACGATCTCGTTTTCCGTCTTTAAAATAATCCACATCAGAAATAACCCCCAAAAGGTGGTGTTTGTATTTTTCAAAAAGGCTAAGGCCTTCTTCGTAATTTGTCGCCAATAAAATTTTTGGACGACCTCTCATAAGCATCATTGTTCGATGCTCATTTAAACCCTCAGACATGAAGGAATGCGTTTGTTTTAAAATAATTTTATAAATAATTGGCAAATATCTAGAATAGAATTTTAAGGAATCCTCTACCAATAAAATTGCTTTAACCCCAATTTCATTGATATCCTTTTCCGCATTCATTCTATCCTCGGTAAGTTTTATGATTGCCAGAAAAATATCAACATTCCCATTCCAATGAAAAACAAGATCAATGATACCCGTATTTTCACTTAAAACTTTTTTTCTCAATTCAGAAGAATAAAGGCTAAGCGCAGCAATTGGGGTGGTTGGAAAGGCCTCTTTTATTATTTTTGAGGTTTCAAAAGCCTTGTAATCCCCAATATCCAGCCAGGTGATCACCAAATCTATTTTATCTGATTGTAGAATACCTATTGCTCTTTTGGCAGAATTGGCGTGGGTAAAACTTGGAGGATATCTTAAGTTTAAAGCAGTGTATTCATTAAAAATGCGTTCGTCAATTCTACCGTCTTCCTCTAACATATAATAATCGTAGTTAGAGCAAACAATCAACACTTTATTAATTCTGTTTTGCATTAATTCCTTAAATGCAAAATCCTCAAACTCATATGTTTTTAAATCGGGAAGGGACCTTTTAATCATTTTTTCTTCACTTTTCATTGCGTATGCAAGGTAACATTTTGGCAATAAATTTTAACGGTTTTAAAGTGCTGAATATATTCATCAAAAAACCTATTCGCAATAATGATTTTTTAGGTAATAGATTGAAAATCTGAAACACCATTGTTTGAATTTAATAATTTTGTTTTTTTAAACGGCCCTAACTTGATTTATATGGGATTTCATAAACATTTACATAAAATAACATTCCTGAAACATATTTAAATGCTTCTTTTGTATTCTTAAAAACTTATACATAAACTGGATTGATTTGAAAAAAGATATTGAAATACCGGAATCTAAAGGAATTTACCTGGCTGCGGTTAGGGAAAAAAATGAAGAATTTCAATCCATGGAATGGAACGCTTATTTAATAAATGATAAGGAAACTTCAATTGAAATGGTCCTTATTGTAACTAAAGGGTATGATAAGGAGGAAAGTACTTCTACCATGCGGCATTCCATTAAGATGCTGCCTGCAAAATCTTTTGCTAAAATTGAATTCTTACAGGATGAAGTCCTGCGCCTCAACAACCAGTTTTCTATAACCTATTTTGCAGATGACAAAATGTACGAAAAAACCTTTTTGTTTCCGAAAGATTCTATTAAAGAAGTTGCTTTAAAGGATTTACCGGTTATTAAGAAACGGGGAGTTCTGGTTAAATAAGCATATTTCTATACATAGTTATAATTGCTGAATTGTCCTTCTTGCAACTTCACAATTATAGAAAACCCTCATATATCTTTTATTTTTGATAATTACTTTGGATTTTTTTTTCGTTTGGGTAAATTCATCACCACAACTGCAGCTAAAATAACCCCAATGCCCAGCCATTGATAGGGATTTACCACTTCATTTAATAAAATGTAGGCCATTATAACAGCCACGGGAAGTTCTACAGAAGAGATGATAGCTCCCAGCCCAACGTTTATTTTAGGCATTCCGGCAGTAAATAAAATAGGAGGAAGAATGGTTCCAAAAAGAGCCAGGATCAAGCCCCACTTTTTAAAGATCTCCAAATTAAATTGTTCAATTAAATAAGGTGTTGCAATAATTATCACTACCAGGGTGCCGCCCAAAAGCATCCATAGGCTTCTTCTAAGCGAGTGCAATTGTAGGGCAACCGTGTTTGAGGTGTAAATGGTAATTGTATATGAAATTGCCGCCAGCATTCCCCAGCCAATGCCACGCCAGTCTAGTTCAATACTGCTAAACAACATATTGGTAGCCAGAGCGGTTCCTGCCAAAATTACTATCACCGCAATAATTTTATTTAATGAAGGTTTTTTCTTAGCAATAATGCCTTCCAAAAAAACACCCATCCAAACGCTTTGCATTAATAGTACGATCCCAATAGAAACCGGAATGTACTCAACCGCAAAATAATAAAATGTACTGGTAAGGCCAAGGGAAGTTCCTGCAGCCATCAATTTTAAGATGCTTTTTGATTTAGGTTCAAATTGGGATGTGCGTTTTCCTTTAACAAACAGAAGGTTAATGATTATAAGGCCAATCATACCAAGGATCATTTGTGAAAAAATAATTTCATAGGAGGTAAATCCTTCGGCGTAAGCCATTTTCACAAATGTGGTTAGCATTCCATAACTGGAAGCCCCTAAAGCAACCAGTAAACTGCCTTTAACTATGGAGTTATTCATATAATTACTGAGAATACCGGAGAAAATCCCAAGTTCGAAATTTAGGATTTACGGGAAATGTTGTTAATTCAAGTAAATTAATCGAGTTTTTCGGTTAATTTCTCAAATACTTTTTTGGGATCTTTGTCTTCGTACAAAATGCTGTAAACCGCGTTTATAATAGGGGTTTTAGCACCTTTTTCCTTATTCATCTTGTAAGCGCCTTCAGTGGCATAATAACCTTCAGCAACCATGCTCATTTCCATATTGGCACTTTTTACGGTGTAACCTTTTCCTATCATATTTCCGAAGGTCCGGTTTCGGCTAAAAACGGAATATCCTGTAACCAATAGATCCCCCAGATATGCGGAATCATTGATATTACGCTTCATTTTATTCACTTTTTTAATGAATTTCTCCATTTCGCGAATTGCATTGCTCATCAATACACTTTGGAAGTTGTCTCCATAACCCAATCCATGAGCAATTCCTGCCGCAACGGCATAGATATTCTTGAGCATTGCTGCATATTCTGTACCGGTAACATCATCACTGGTTTTACAGGTAATGTAATCGCTGCTTAAATATTTTGCCACAATCTCCGCCTTTTTTTCATCTTTGCAGGAAATGGTCAGGTAAGAAAGTCTTTCCAAAGCGACTTCCTCAGCATGACAAGGACCTGAGATGGACCCGAAATTTTCCTCCAGAATATGGAATTCCCTGTGGAGATGTTCCCCAACTATTAAACTGGTTTCGGGAACTATTCCTTTAACAGCTGAAAAAAGGATTTTATCTTTTAAAGGTACTTTCAATTTTTCCAGTTCTTTTTTGATAAAAACCGAAGGAATGGCGAATATCAAATAATCTGATGCCTTTACCACTTCATTAATATCACTACTTAAGCGCAATTTGCTAATGTCAAATTCTACCGAACTTAAATAATTAGGGTTGTGTTTATGGGTTTTAATATGATCTATTGCTATAGTGTTTCGCATATACCATTGAATTTCGTCAAGATTTTCGCTTAGCATCTTGACAATGGCCGTGGCCCAGCTTCCGCCGCCAATTACACCAAATTTGGGAGTGTTATTCATAATATTTTATATTCAAGGCAAAAATACATAAATTTAAAAGAAATGTAAATAATTTGGATTTTTATGTTTGTTGTCCACAATTAAATAAGGATTTTTTACGTTATAAATTAAGAAAATGCAAGGCTGGTTTTTTATATCAGCCTTGGTTTAGTTTTTTGGTTGGTTATTTAGTTAAACAGCGCCGTGTATATAGTATACGTGGCGCTGTTTTTTTTGATTTAAAACAAAAACTAACAAAAATTTAATAGTTTTAATAACAGAGGAATAAAGTGAATTTCGTATATTACAGATGCAATTAATATAAAGAAAATGGGAATTTTTAAATTTATTAAGGAGGCAGGGGCCAAGGTTTTTGGAGCAGGAAAAGAGACTAAAGGAGTTACTGCAAAAGTAGCCGTGGACAGGCAATATGAAGAAAGCATTATAAACGAAAAAGCAGCAAGAAAACTCGAAGAAACCATTCGTGATTTAAATTTGAAGGTTGAAAATCTCAAAATTACAATTAAGGATGATTTGGCTATCGTCTCCGGACATGCAGATAAACAGTCAACCCGTGAAAAAGTGATTTTAGTGGTTGGCAATGTCGAAGGAATTTCCCGGGTGGAAGATAATTTGACGGTGGAAAATAAAGAGCCTGAATCTGTTTTTCATACCGTGGAAAGAGGGGAAACCCTGAGTAAAATAGCAAAAGAACATTATGGCAATGCAAATAAATATCCAGAGATATTTGAATCCAATAAACCAATGCTCAAAGATCCTGATAAAATATACCCGGGGCAAGTCCTACGAATCCCGACATTGAAAAAATAATATGATAAAAGCTGTTTAAAAAATTTGAGAATATTCCATTGAGCGCAGTCGAAGTGCAAGGTTATTGTTCCACCATGAAAAAAGTAGGATCATTTAATCAACCAGATGTTCAAAAAAATTTTTTAAACAGTTTTTTCTTTGTAAAAATTCATTCTGTCTATATATTCCCAGACTTTTTCAGGTAACATGGGTGTAATATTTTTTCCTGCCTTAATTGCCTTCCTTATAAAGGAGGAAGAAATCTCCACAACTGGGGCCTCTACCCTGTGAATTTTTGGATGATTTTTAAATTGATTTTCCATCATTCCGTTGGAAACCCTTGGATACACATATATAAAATACCGCTCAAGAATTACTTCATAGTTTTTCCATTTGTGAAAACTCTTTAAATTGTCCTCACCCATTATCAGAGAAAAGTCCAGGTCCGGATAATTTTCTTCCAATTGCACAAGGGTGTTGATAGTATAACTGGGTTGGGAGAGTTTAAACTCAATATCACAGGGTTTTAATTTCGGGTATTTTTCACAGGCGATATAAACCAATTCCAGCCGGTGGTTGTTATCGAGCAAACTATTTTTTTTCTTAAAGGGGTTTTGCGGGGTTACCACCATCCAGATTTCATCTAAATCTGAAAATTCCACCATATAATTGGCAATGATCATGTGCCCTATATGAATAGGATTAAAAGTCCCAAAGTAAAGCCCGATCTTCTTTTTCATTCTCCTTATTTATCTGCATTCACAAAATCAGAAACCAAAGTATAGGCCTCCTCCAGTGCTTTTTGTAAGTTGTTGTTTTCAATAATAAAGTCAAATTGGGGAGCCGTGGCAAGTTCTATAGAAGCCTTTGCAACCCGCATATTTATTTTATCTTCCGATTCGGTCTTGCGTTTTTTTAAGCGGATCTTTAATTCCTCTATGCTGGGAGGTTTGACAAATACAGCCAGGGTTTTCTCTGGATAAATGTGCTTAATATCCAGTCCGCCCACAACATCTATATCAAAGATCACGTTTTTTCCGGAAGTCCAGATCCGATCGATTTCGGTTTTTAGTGTTCCGTAAAAATTATCCCGGTATACTTCTTCCCATTCTAAAAACGCATCATTTTTTATGTTCTTTTTGAAATCTTCCAGAGAGAGAAAATAATAATCTTTCCCATCTATTTCTTCTTCTCTTGGAGGTCTGGAAGCTGCCGAGATCGAGAAGTCCAGGTTCAACTCCGGTTGGGTGAGTAAGTATCGTACAATGGTGGTTTTTCCTGATCCTGAAGGTGCCGAGAATACAATTAGCTTGCCGGTTTTCATTTAAAGTACGTTTAAAAGTTGTTCTTTTATTTTTTCCAGTTCATCTTTCATCTGAACTACCAATTGCTGCATCGGAAAAAAATTCGATTTGCTGCCAATAGTGTTGATTTCCCTTCCCATTTCCTGAGAGATAAATCCTAATTTCCTGCCATTGGAATCTTCAGAGTCCAGTGTTTCTTTGAAATATTTGAGGTGATTGTCCAAACGCACCTTTTCCTCGGTGATATCAAACTTTTCAATGTAATAAACCAGTTCCTGCTCAAACCTGTTTTCATCTACTTTTTCTTTCAAATCGGCGACTCCTTTTGCCAATCGCTCCCTGACTCCCGCAATTCTTTCCGGATCCATGGCAATAATTTCAACAAGTAAATTTTCAATATTAGCGACCCGGAATTTCAAGTCTTTTTCAAGGGCACTTCCTTCATCATTCCTGAATTTGTTTATTTCCTCCAAAGCTTCATTAACAGCATCTTCAATAGAGGCAAATTCGGTTTCGTCTATTTCTTCCCGTTCAGTTTTCAGGACATCGGGCATACGCACTGCCATTTTCAGAAGCTCGGTTTCATCTCCATCCACGATCGCTCTTAATTGCTGGATGTATTTTTTAACCACTGCAGGATTAACTGAAGCTGTGGTATCTTCGCCTGTAACTTCAACATATAATGAAAAATCAACTTTTCCACGGGTAAGTGATTTGGCGATTAGAGTGCGCAAAGGCAATTCCTTTTCCCGATATTGTCCGGGGATCCTGGCGTTGAGGTCCAGGCTTTTGCTGTTAAGCGATTTTATTTCTACTGTAATTTTCTTGGATGGAAGTTGCAAAAGGCTTTTTCCAAAACCGGTCATAGACTGAATCATGCTTGATTTTTATAAAGTTGCGCAAAGGTAAGCAAATAAGTGTAACCCTATTTTTCAGTTCACAGCAACGAAAATCCGAAAAATAATTTTTCAATTGATCCCAATTTGGGAAGGATCTTTAGGTTTTTCTCAATGAATAATTTAGATTATAAATGATTCAATAAATTCCAATGCCCGTTCTTCAGTGTAGGTTTGTTTTTTATTCTGAAGAAATCCAACATGTCCTCCATGATCCGGCATTTCCAGATAAAAATTCGGGTTGTTTTCAGCAATTGTTACCGGTGAAGACGAAGCAGAAAGGAAATTATCATTCTTTGCATTGATGAGCAGAGTGGGAATGCTGATATTGGGGATAAACTGTGAAGCGCTGTTTTTTTGGTAATAATCGATGGCGTTTTTAAAACCATGAGCCTTGCTGGTGTAAAGATCATCTATTGAAAACAGGTTTTTGCAGGCTGAAATTTGTTGTTTTTGAAGGTTCTTCGGAAAATGTTTTTCACGGAGATATAATTGTTTTTTTAATTTTTTGACAAAGCGTCCGGCATAGATCCTGTTTTTGGGTTCTTCAAGTTTTTTAAGCGAACCATGCAAATCGCAGGGAGCAGAAATGGCTACAGCCGCTTTAAGTTGGGTTGGCAATTTATTTCCTTCGCCTAAATACTTCAACATTAAATTGCCGCCCAAGCTAAATCCGTTAAGCGCGAGGCTGTTATACTGGTTTTTTGAGATAATATGGGAAATAACCAAATCCAGATCGGAACTGGCTCCGGCGTTATAAGATTTGTATAACCTGTTCATCTCCCCGCTGCATCCCCTGAAATTGAGGGCGGCTACGTCCCATCCATTTTGGTTAAAATAGCGGGCAAGACCTAGAATGTAAGGGCGTTGGGCATTTCCCTCCAGGCCGTGTAAAATAACCAATACCTTTTTTGAAGTTCCTGAAAAGGAATAGCTCCAGTCCAGATCCAGAAAATCCCCATCCTCCAATTCCAGTCGTTCCCTGGTTTGTAATACAGGGGAAACCCTTCTGAACATGGCCGCGTAAATTGTTGAAATATGATAATTTCTGAATTGGACCGGCGGAAAATATCTGTTTTTAAGTATTGGCATAGAATCCAAATTACATAATTTATTTGAAGGCTTCAAAATTTAAACGAATAAAAACTAGTATGCGCGCATAATAATTATTTGTATTTTTGCGAAAAACAGGTATTTATGTACGTAAAGGAATTTGATATAAGATGGAGTGATTTAGATGCCAACCGGCACTTGGCAAATTCAGCATTTATCAATTTTATGAGCCATACCCGGATGGGATTTTTAATGGAAAACGGATTCGGGCAAAAAGAACTGGACATTCACAATATTGGGCCTGTGGCGTTTTATGAACATATCTATTATTTCCAGGAGGTTTTTGCGGGAAAGCCGGTGAAGGTGAGCCTTCAGCTAAAAGGACTTTCTGAAGACGGAATGTATTTTGAATTTATCCATAATTTTTATGATCACAAAGGCCAGAATTTTGCGAGTTGCGAAATGATGGGTGGCTGGATCGATCTAAAAGCCCGAAAACTGGTTGGATTGCCTTCTGAATTGTATGAAAATTTAAACAATCTCACCCATACCGAAGATTTCAGGGTCCTTACCAGGGAAGACTCCAGAAAATTTGGAAGAAAACCTAAGAATCTTGAGGTGTACTCGCTATAGGCTTTGGTTTTTTGGTAACCATATAAACTCCTGAAAACACCAATATTGCTGCGGTAATTTTCACGGCATTAAGAGAATCAGCTCCTGTGCCAATTGCAAATGCAATCGCCACAAGGGGTTGAAGATATATAAAAGCGCTTAAGCCGGAAGCAGATAATTCTTTCAGCGCAAAGATGTTCAACAAATAGGTTAAAAAAGTTGTGAACACTACCACAAACCCAAATTTCCAAAGCGCGTGAACAGGAAGGGAAGTCCATTCAACATCTAAAAATTCTGAAATAGAGATTGGGAAATTGATAATAACCCCAAATAAAAACAACCATTTCATAAGTGTAAAGGGGTGATATTTGGCGGTTAATGGTTTAACCATGATCAAATAGATGCCAAAAGAAAGCGCATTCATGATCACAAATAGATTTCCCAGGGGAATATTTGGTGCGTTCACGGTGGTTTGAGTGCTAAAAAACACAAGTGTCAATGCCCCGGCCAAACCAGTGATGATGCCGGCAATTTTTAGCCATGTGATTCGTTCGTGGATTAAAAGGGCGGCCATCATCAATACCAGGATGGGGGAAATAGTCATTATCACTGAACTGTTAATGGGTGATGTCAAACTGAGGCCTTTAAAAAACACCAACATATTGATTGCCATTCCAAAAAAGGTACAACCAATAATTCTGGGCCAGTCGGAGGTTGCTATTTTTTCTTTTGGTCCCCAAAAGCCAATCAGCCAAAACAAAACGGCAGCGCCCATAACCCTCAGCAGTATAAATCCGAAAGGTTCAATATAAATGGGCATCAGGTCTTTTGCTATGGTATGATTTATACCATAGATAGTACTTGCGCCGGTAGCGGCCAATATGGCCAACATTCGTTTATTCATTAATAGATTTTTTGGCAGCCTCTACCGTTTTTTTTGCGTTGCCAATAAAAATTTTGTTATTATTGATGATCACGGGACGTTTCAAGAAAGTGTAATGTTCCAGTATCAAATTTTTATAGAGCTCTTCGCTTAGGTCTTCATTTTTTAAATCCCGTTCCTTATACAATTGCGCCCTTTTACTGAATAAAGCTTCATAATTTCCTGAGAGTTCCCGCATCTCATCCAGTTGTTCCCCGGTTATTGAATCTTCTTTAATGTCCTGAAGTGTAAAAGAAGAAGGGGGGGCTAATTCTTTCAGAATCTTTTTACAAGTAGTGCAGGTGGAGAGATGGTAAATTTTCTTCATAACAGGATTTTTTTTAAAAGGAAATTATTTGAAGCTGATAGCTTAGGAGGTTAAAAGACCTTTAGCTGCATTTAAAGAATTTTAATAAATTCCTCAACATCCTTTATCGGGATTTCCAATTGAATACCTCCTTCAGCATAGGAGGCAACTTCATAAGCATTGTACCTTAGAATGATCTTATTTTTTGAAAATCCAATGTTTTGTGGCAACTGAAAGTTGTCATTTTCAAAAAACAAACCAGTACTGTTTATGGGTTGATCTTCTGGAATGTCATTTTTCTGCCTGAAAAGTTTTTCGGCATAACTTTTAAATTTATCTTCAAATATATCTTTGGTCCAAAGTTGATCTCCTGTTTTGGAATTAAAATTTAAATAACTCACGCTCGTATAGCCGTGCGCCCCACCGGTAAAAAGTGCAAGGTCAAATTTAATGGAAATTAAATCGGGAGATCTGTGCGAAATCCTGCCTTCTACGGAAGCTTCCCAGGGAATATTATATTCAGGAAACTCCTTGGAGGAGGCTTCATAATCGTCAATAAACTTTACTGATAAATCTTCCAGGTTATTAAAATTATTCTCCTCCCGGTAATCTATTAATTGAACAATATGTGCTTCAATCTTACGATTGATTTTTTTACTTCGGGTTTCGGAATCAAGAGCCCAGGGAATTTGAATACTTATAAAAGTACAGTTTTCTTCTTCGGGAATGCAATTTTCTTCTGAGACTTGCTCAATAGACAGAACTTCAAATTCCAATTCTTGTTCATCTTTTTTACATCCCACCAGCAACACAATGATTATAAAGGGTAAAAGCAGTTTTTTCACAATAGCAAAACAGTGTTAAATTAGGGATAAAGGTACACGCTATTTTGTGAATCCCCAATACGAGTAGTACATTAACCCATCATTATTTATTATAAAATCCCGGATGGGGAATTTATTTAAAAATGGCCGATAAAACCTTTGATATTAATGGATCTAAATATTGACTTATAAAAATCTACATATGAAATTCAATACAAAAACTATACATGGAGGACAGCACAATGTGGATCCCGCATATGGAGCTGTAATGCCACCAATTTATCAAACCAGCACTTATAGCCAGACCACTCCGGGAGGCCATAAAGGCTATGAATATTCCAGAAGTGCAAACCCAACCAGGACAGCCCTGGAAAATGCCTTGGCCAGCATTGAAAACGGTAAATTCGGACTTGCTTTTGGATCGGGTCTTGCAGCTATTGACGCGGTGATGAAACTGTTTAAACCCGGTGATGAAATTATTTCTACCAACGATTTGTACGGAGGTTCTTATCGTCTTTTCACCAAAATATTTGAAGGTTTAGGAATTAAATTCCATTTTATCGGAATGCAGGATGCCAAAAAAATAGAGGCGCATATCAATAAAAACACAAAGCTTATTTGGGTTGAAACCCCTACAAACCCAATGATGAATATTATTGATATTGAGGAAGTTTCAAAAATAGCCAAAAAACATAAGGTGTTGCTCGCAGTAGATAATACGTTTGCCACAGCCTATTTGCAACAACCTTTGGATTTAGGTGCCGATATTGTAATGCACAGTGCTACCAAATATCTTGGCGGTCACAGTGATGTGGTAATGGGTTCTCTTGTGGTGGATAATCAGGAACTGGCAGATAAGTTATACTTTATACAAAATGCGAGTGGCGCTATTGCCGGCCCAATGGACAGTTTTCTTGTATTGAGAGGAATCAAAACCTTACATATAAGGATGCAGCGCCATTGTGAAAACGGTGAAAAAATCGCGACATTCCTGAAATCGCATCCTAAAGTGGATAACGTGTACTGGCCGGGCTTTGAGGATCACCCAAATCACATAATCGCAAAAAAACAAATGACTGGTTTTGGCGGGATGATTTCTTTTACTACTGCTGAAGGAACTGAAAAAAGCGCGGTTACTATTCTGGAAAAACTCAAGGTTTTTACCCTGGCAGAATCACTGGGCGGAGTAGAATCCCTGGCCGGCCATCCCGCAAGTATGACCCACGCATCTATTCCGAAGGAAGAACGTAAAAAAACAGGAGTTGTAGATTCCTTAATTCGGTTGAGTGTAGGGATTGAAGATGATGAAGATTTAATTGAGGACTTAAAACAAGCTTTGGGTTAAAAGCACAAAACCCTAATATATTTAAAGCTTCAGTATTGTGCTGGAGCTTTTTTTTTGAGATATTCACTTTAATAATTGAGATAATAGATATAACCCACATTCATCCAGAATACCCAGTCGTTCGACTTGTTTTGGGGATATTTTATTTTATCGATATTTAATCCGTCTATCCAATCGGAATCATAGTATTGCCATCGGGCTTCCATTGCCAGATCGCTGGAACGGCTAAGCCTGTAACGGGTGCCAAAACTGGCTGCAATAGCCAAGGCAGAGCCGCTTTCCAGGTTAATTCCTCCGTTAAAAGTGCGGAAAATGTTGGCGGGATCGCTCAACGGCCCAAAATCGGAATAAGCATCGGGTTGGTAATTGACAAAATGAACTCCCAGGCTCGCAAAAGGCGAAAAAAGATATCCAAAAGCGGTATAATCACGAATACTTCTGGGGTAATATTCCAGATGTGTGCCTATTTCAAATGTTTGGGTTTCCCCGTGCATGGCTCGTAACAATTTTCCTCCATCGGAATTTTTTGAAGCGACAGGCCCAAAATGTTCCAATTTGGTATAAAAATAATCTATTTCTGTTCGTATTTTAAAATGATCGTTGAAATACTTATCGGAAGTATAACAGTTGCATTCGGCTTTATAAGCAAAATTCATATAATGCACCAGTCCTATCCCAAAGCCTGAGTTGTTTATGTTATTCTCAAGTTCCCAGCGTTCTCCATAATCTGTAAAAAAGGAAGCCGGGCCCACCAATACTCCAATTTCGTGAGAAATCCCGAGTTGGGCAAAACTGCTTTCCTTTGTAAAGAGACAGAGTGATAAAATAAGTAAAACCAATCGGGATTTCCCCATACACCACAAGTTAATAGAAACAAATATATAAAATTGAAGTTAACCAATTCAGAACAAATTCAGTATCTGAAAAAGGAAACTAAAAACATGAATTTATAATCAAGGAAATAAGGTAATAAGGGCGTGTACTTGTGATATTACTTTTATATTTGTAATGATTAAAACTATTTTTATTTCATTACAAATATTTAGCACTGCAATATGGAGCAAAATGTAAAAAATTTTTTGGACATGGTTTCCATCAGAAACCAGAATGAGCCAGAATTCATGCAAGCTGTGCATGAGATTGCCGAAACGGTAGTCCCGTTTATTGAAAAAAACAAAAAATATCAAAATGCTATGCTCCTGGAGCGTATGGTAGAACCTGAGAGAGTGATCATGTTTAGGGTGACGTGGATTGATGACAAGGGGAAAACCCAAATCAACCGCGGGTTTAGAATTCAAATGAACTCTGCAATTGGGCCATATAAAGGAGGTTTGCGTTTTCACCCGACAGTGAATTTAAGTGTGTTAAAATTCCTCGCTTTTGAACAAGTCTTTAAAAATAGTTTGACCACATTGCCAATGGGTGGCGGAAAAGGAGGATCTGATTTTGATCCAAAAGGAAAATCGGATATTGAGGTGATGCGTTTTTGCCAGAGTTTTATGACTGAATTGCAACGCCATATTGGTGCCGATACCGATGTGCCTGCGGGGGATATTGGAGTTGGTGGTCGTGAAATTGGATTTTTATTTGGTCAATACAAGCGCCTTAAAAATGAATTCACCGGTATTTTAACCGGAAAAGGACTTTCTTACGGCGGGTCATTAATTCGCCCTGAAGCTACCGGTTATGGGAATGTTTACTTTTCACAAAACATGCTACAGCTTAAAGGAGATAGTTTTGAAGGTAAAGCGGTAGTAATTTCCGGATCCGGGAATGTAGCCCAGTATGCTGCTGAGAAAGCTACTCAACTTGGAGCGAAGGTAATTACAATGTCAGACTCTAGTGGTTATATTCTTGATGAAGCCGGAATTGATGAGGGAAAACTGGCTTTTATCATGGAGCTAAAAAATGAAAAACGTGGTAGGATCAGCGAATATGTAAAACAATATACTTCAGCTAAATATTTTGAAGGAGAAACTCCATGGGCTACCAAATGCGATATTGCTATGCCTTGTGCTACTCAAAATGAGCTAAAGGAGAGCGATGCCAAAAAATTGATAAAAAACGGTTGTATTTGTCTGGGGGAAGGCGCTAATATGCCTTGTACTCCTGAAGCTATTGAGGTATTTCAACAGGCGAAAATTCTTTTTTCGCCGGGAAAAGCTTCCAATGCTGGGGGTGTGGCAACCTCAGGTCTTGAAATGTCACAAAACTCGATGAGATATAATTGGACTTCAGAAGAAGTTGATAAGAAGCT
>Ga0209414_1000938_pt1 | contig 14110 bp, 23 predicted proteins | sample LakVidmifraction_4_FD_181154 | JGI IMG/M metagenome (GOLD analysis project Ga0209414, IMG submission 181154) | Hypersaline microbial communities from Lake Vida, Antarctica - Brine Hole Two &gt;0.2 micron (SPAdes) (version 2) | ecosystem: Environmental > Aquatic > Non-marine Saline and Alkaline >... | reverse complement strand
AAAAAGAGAACATAAAGAAGAAAACGAATTGCGTAAGTTGACGGATTCTTTTTAAATGCCCTATAACATAGGGCTAACCGTAACTTTATACTTAAAAACGGATAACAGTAACTTTAGAAAATTATGGAATGGATAGATATAAATAAAAGTACCCCTGACCAAAGGGAAAACCCAATGCAAAATGTGTTATGTTTTGGCTACACTTGGAAAAACATTTACATAGCACAATATGTAAATGGTAGGTTTAAATTTAATGAAGGCACCCAAGCCTCAGCCGAAAACATAACACATTGGATGGAGTTACCGAAACCTCCAGGTGACTTATTTTGAAAGAATACTAAAAGAAATAACTATGTAGGAATTAGAAACAATAACATAAATTATGGAAAAATTCATAAAACGTTTAAAGAGGGTACATATAGAGGTAAAGCTCTTTGGAAATTACCCCTGGATTTACTTGGACGAGATAAACGGTAAGAAAGTAACCGAGAAGTTTGAGTCCGATCACGGGTTCACGGTAGCCTTTCTCACAAAAGAGGGTGTAAAGTTCACTGATATAACAGAGATATTTAATTTAATAAGAAAATATAAACAATAGAAAGTATGGAAAATTATTTAAAACAGGCAAGAAAAGATTTTACTAAAGTGGCAGCACAATATAGTGTAAAAGATCATCTGGTACTTAGGACAGCCATTGACAGTTTTCTCATAGCTTATGATCAGGCGATGGATAACACAACATCTAACATGCCCAGGAGTCTAACCGCTGAAAACGGCGCAAAAGCTTTACTTATAGGAGAATTTAAAGAGTCCTACGGTATATATAATGAAGAAGAGGGCTACCATCACACAGAAGAGGTAGACGTAGAGTGGTCAACAATAAAAGAAATATACAATAAAATAGTGGAGCACTATGAAAGATAGGAAATAAATTCTAAGAACAAATAAATACCCCAGCAATTTAATTATTGTTTGGGGTATTTTTCTTTTAAGTAGGTAAACAGTTCCTCTCTCAGTTCTTCCCAATTGGCAATGACGTATTCAACATTTATATTCTCGCCACTCTGAAGAAGGTAGGGAAAAGATATATGAAAGTCATCCTCAGATATAACATGACAAAGCTCATGATAGATAACAGCCCTTTTAAGGGTGGGCAGATAGGTTGGCAGAGCATCGTTTATAAAGATGTAATCCCTCTTCTTTGTGGTGGAGCCAAACACTGTGGAATATACTGAGGATTCGCTGTAAATACCTTTTATGAGGCTCAACCTTTCCGTGTCTATACCTCTCTTCCTACATTCCATGATAAAGCTCAAAACGTAATCTCTACAATCTCTGCTCACCTGAAAGGTCAAAACTTTTGATTTAGTTTCAACTGGTTGTAACTTTATTGCTGGCTGATTATTATTTTGAGCACAAGAAGTCTGCCCCGTTAAGAAGCAGACTACAAGAGTCATTAGTAAATACTTTTTCATTTGCCTAAGTTTTTAAAAATGTGAGTAACCATTCCAACATCCCAACCATTACCAGTTGCTTTTACCGTTTGATTTAAGCTTATTTCGTTACAGTAGTTATCGGGCAGATTCATTAACCTACAACGCTCAACTCGCGTGTAGTTCCTGTAAGGCAGTTTTTTATTAAATGCATCTGGATGTCTGCCTATTGGCATTGGTGTTAATACAGTATCTTTAGCCACTGTAGTTAAGCAATTACTCTTATCTGTATTGGTTGCCCTTACCTCAAGGCATTGCGTTATAGGTATTGTTTTGTCATAATCTTGTCGCTTACCTCTATCATCTAATCGTCTACCTAAAATAGTCGCTTTATTCAATCTTCTACCACGTATCGCACCTGGACCAATAAATTCAGTATGTTCTAAAATGTCTTCAAGTTTTATTCCTTGGTCGGTTGGCTCTGTAATTTCAAAATTTGCCCAGTAAAGTCTAACTCTGTTTTGAGCAGAAGTTTTAGTACTATTTAATTTTTGTGGTTCAACACCTAGATACCCACTAATAACGTCTTGGTATTCTTGCTTCATTACTACATTTTCAAGTAACCAGTATTTTGGTTTTAGCTCTTTTAATGCTTTCACAAACTCAAAGAACAGTTTGCTTCTGGGATCTTCAAAATTTAACTGCTTACCTGAAAAACTGAAACCCTGACAGTTATGAACTATTCGATTATTTGAAACATATGAGTTATCCTCATCAACTTCAATATTGAATACTTTCTTCGTTATATTCATATCAACAACTTCCTTTACTGGATTCCATACAATATCATCTATAACCCAAGCTCTTGATTGCTTTGGATGATTCTTTCTATAGCTTATAGTATATGTATCTTTCTGATTAACAACCCTACCTTCAATTACACGCTTGTTAGGTCTCTTAGTGAATTCAATACAACATGTTGTATTATATACTTTAGCAATAGCTATGCTTAATGATTCTACTAACTTTTTAGATACAGTAGTTGCTCTATAAGTTTGTTCTCTAAAACTACCATCAGAAAATTCATATCCATCTATAACTTTTTTTAATAAATGAGGTGGTAAATCTATTAACATCTTAGAGAATACCTTATGCTCTGATCCAACACCACAATACTTTTCAGATATTTCTACAAGCCTTTTATTTGAAAAAACTGCACGATGTACACTTTTTGAATGCTTGTACAAACTATGTTTCAATGAGACTGATTCAATGAACTTATTTCTTTCATGACTTCCTACTGAAATTATTAATTGGTAATACCTATCACTGCCTCTACCTTCTGTAGTCCTATAATCCTTTCTTGTATGTCCATCTCCGATATATAATCCTAGTACATAACATTCTTCTTCACTAAGATTTAATGGGTTTTCAGAATGTTTAAGAATAGGAGTTCCAACATAATGACTTTTTTTAATGTCTTTCACTTCTATCCATTTTGGATCACCAAAAATCCACTCATATGAGCCATTAGTTTTATTATACACTCTGTTTCTATCTCTAACATAATAAGGATGATTATCTGTTGTAAAAGTGGGTGTGTTTCCTTGTGATGATAACTTATAAATTTGCTTTGTATCCCCACCTATTCTCACAACCTCTCTATATCTATTATTGTGAGTTAATACATAATCACCAACCTTTATTTCATTAATAGGTTTTAGGCTATCTTTACACAAAATTGGTGTATCACTAACAAAGCAAGGGCTTCCACCCATCAGCAAATCTATTTTTGGTAAGATATCAAAGTCAACATCTAAAACATTTCCCATTTGCTTAGAATTGGGAAAGTTGATTTGTGTTATTTTAATAGCGTGCTTGTCAATCTCATAAGCAAAATAGTTATCTACTTTTATCCCTGCCTTAAATAAGGCTACTTGCCCACAACTAATTCCATCAAAGTAACTTACTACGTTCATAATTTAAAGTTTATATAGTTTTTAGATATTCTTCAAGTACATTATCAAACCCGTAATTATAGGAATCTTCAATGTCCTTTGTTAAAGCTTTTAAGTGGAAAATTAAAGTATCTCTTGAAACGTTGTTCTCCTTCAACTCATCGTACATTTTACTTAATGATTCGGGATAGTATGGGCAATCTTTATGATGTTTAATTTCTCCTCCAGTGAAGATCATACAACCTGTGCAACACTTATCTTCTGTTTTCATACTTTGAAAGTTGTGTATTTGCCGTCTATTATGTTTATCAATTGAACTTTACCGTTTGCGTAACCAAGAGCTATATTGTGCATCCAAGAGCTTAAGCCCTGATTATAGCCCAATCTTAGTTTGGTTAACGTTCCCACTGAAATATGCCCATCTTCTTTATGAGGGTGATGTCCATGCCCTGTTATGTTTTTCGTGTTAAGATTTTTATACTGAGTATGAGAACCCCTGCTCCCAGAAGCCCCTACATGCCCATGAATTGCCAACTCCCACCCGAGTACTCTATAACTATCATCTAGTCCAAGAGTTACTACCTCGCCCTTGAATTTTTGATCTATCAGGTAAGGTACAATACCTTTTGGAGCTTTATTGTCTGCCAAAAGCATCCCATACTTGAAATATTGGTACTTGTTATAGTCTTTTCTCCAGTCGGTATTTATGAGCCATCTATCGAACATATCACAATGATTACCTCTTACTACCACCAAATTATACTTCTTATTGGTCTCTAACCAATCCATCATGTATTGCACCTCTTTTTCTAGGTTAAGCTCTCCTTCCTGCTCTTTTTGGAGCATCGTGAAAGGGTTTCTCCTGTCATGATGAGAAAGGCTTGCCCCCGTAAAAAGGTCATGGCACATCGTGTGGTTAGGCTGCATTATATCCAACAAGGATAGAGCGGAATTTAAGGCCGTATCATCCTGTTCGGTCAAATGTAGGTCTCCTAAAACGGCAAATTCCGCTCCCTCTGAATTGTCTGTTACCTCTCCTCCACTCACCTCATAAAAGAGGTCGTAAAAGTCCCCTTCCTCATCCGCACTTATATGTCGTACATGAAAATTATCTCCATCTAGTTCTACTATAACGGCACCAAGGGAGTGGTGGAAGGCACCCTTACTACCTGATTTCGAATCGGTATAGTTCTCCACCGTACAAGCCCCAGTACTTAAAAGAAGTTTGTTGGGATAACCGTCAAGTACAGGAAGGCTTTTTAAGTGTTGTCTTGGATGCCCCACAATGCAGGTCTCAAGCTCTGTGATACCATTAAGTCCCGACAGGGGTGTAGATGCTGTTGGGGATATCTTAAGGTCTGATAGCACCTGTAAATACGGATGTAAGTTATGTCTGTTAGCATCGAGATAAGGTAACACCTCTTCCACCCACTCTTCATGTTTGGCATCTGAAAAGACAGAGGTAGGGTTTTTATATCTTCCCGCAACCACTTGTAGTCCAGCTTTATGAAATTCTGCGTAAGACACTAGATTTTTAAAGAAACCTTCGTGGACAGGTGTTGCATTTTGAGCCCAAGTCAGTAAAAACTTCTTTTTTCTCTTATCAAATTTTTTATTCTTCGCCTTTCTGAAAGATTTTGATTCCTCTATCACACGAACATTGTCTGTATAACCTTTTTTACGCATTATCTTTCTAAACTGCCTCCCAATATTTTCAGTATATTCCATCTCAAAATGCTGGCACATCAATACTGCCGCAGGGGTAACTTTTAGAGGGTTATTCTCTCTTTTTACTAGATCTTTTACAAAATCTATCTGTTTTTTTGTGTACTTATTCCTTTTATCTGCCATTATGTTAAATACTTAAGTTTTTTTCCGTTATTAATTTATTTATATCTTCAAAAGTTTTATCTAGCATATCTTGCGCCGAATAATCGTGCTCTTCAAGATCATTTTCAAGTTCCCTATAAAGGTTATTGCTCACCTGAAACAGGACATTGTACATTTGGTCTGCCCTTTGAAAGTTTTTTAGGTCTTCTCTATCCTGCTGATTTTCCGTGTCAAAAGTGTAAGTGACTATCATGGTTAAGGTATATAAAGATTAGTTGGATTATTTTTTTGTACATCTACTTTTGGATATTCCTTTTTGAATGTTTGCAAGTTAAATGGTTTTGTTATTAAATGACTCCCACTTTTACTGGGTAATCTACAAATTGTTTTCTCCCCTATGGGCTCTATATTATAGATTACCTCATTCATATTATATACATGGTCAAAAGTATTTTCTTCCTCTCCATCTAAATCTATTATCCACTTTTTATTTTTATCGTGAGAGAACTTTCCTGCGGCAGAGGAATAAGTCTTATAAACTTTATCATAGTTCTTATTGATTATGTTGTCAGTGACAAGCTTAAGATGTTGTAAAGCTGTTTTTTCAAAGCTTCTTTTGTTGAGGTTTATACCCGCCCTAGCGTTGAACAGTTCACACAATTTAACCACTTCATCCTCTATAAAATCATAATAATCTAGATTTTTTATATAATAAGCTTTTACAAGCCTACTATTGTTATTTGTCCCGTTTATTTTTTGACCTTCTTTATGATCCTTCTTTCTTTGAAGAATTTGAAGAAAATAGTAAGTATCATTTGAATCAAAACTCAAAAGTTCTCTTATCTGCTTAAAGTTATTTATGCTCATAATGTCTCTTATTAGTTACAAATATAGCTATTCTGCTACTGTTAAACAACCTTATTCAATTCTTTGTTTACCCTCTCTTTAAACTCTACAAAAGTTTCGTCCGATCTTTGTGCTAGGTAAAGATTATATTTTTCAAGATAAAGGCTAAAACCGCCCAGTGACTCCACAGAAAGTTCATCGTAAGGATCAATCCCATAAAAAGAACATTCGTTATACTTTTTCATAGTTCGATTGTTTTTAAAGCCCATCAAAATGACTGCCTAGGTTTACTTCACAAAATTCTGAAAGACACTTACCATCCGCTCTAAACTCTGCTGGAATATAAATTATAATATCTCGGTCATCATATTCTAACTCTATTGCCGTGTCATACTCTTTCAGCAGTTTACTTAGATCCTCTAAGAAGTTTTCTTTTACCTGTTTTTCTGTTGTCATAGCTAAATTGTTTTATTTTCTCTTGCATCCCATATTAAAAGACTATATTTTGTTGTCATAGATGAATATTCCTCTTTAGGTGGGTTTATAACCTCTTCTGGGGAGGCTATTTCTCCATCCCATAAAGGGTCATGCTCCACACTTATTTTTCTGAGGTGTTTGTAAGGAGCTTCAATGGTACCAAAACCTTTAAATATTGAGAAATTTTTCTCCCTACCCATAAGCAACCAGCCGTTGTTACCTTCTCTAAATCCATGTTCAAGGAAATCTTTTATCTCTTTATATTTGTGGTGAAAGATAATATCTCCATCCTCTTTTTGTGTGTATTTATGTGGTGTCATAACTTATTCTTTTCCATAATCCATTTGTATAAGTTTCTTGAAAGACTCTGAAACGTCCCCATCTGCCTCCAACTCTATAAATAGGTCGGAAGGTGTATACCCCCTGTTAACGTCAAAAGATGTGCTTGTGGAGAATACGTTGAACACTCTACTCTCCGTGTCAAAGAGAGCGCTTTTGTTTGTAGCTGTACCCCCAGGTCTTTTGAAGGGTACATCCTTACCTCTGCCTCTTCCCACGTCTTCCCACCCATTGGATATTAAAAGATCCAGTACATCACCCCTCTCGTTATAATCTTCAAAGGGGCTCAGTTCCCACCTGTCATATTTATCTGTCTTTATATTTTTCTTCACCTCTTTTACCTCGTTCATTTCTCTGGCGCTTTCCAGGAGTAGGTCATACTCGTCCTCTGTGATCTTCTGAATCTTACCTGCCAAGTGAGTGTACCCTTCCGAGGGTGCTATGAGTATGTAACCTCCGTGACCCCTCGTTTCAATAAGTACTCTCTCACTATCATTGGATGCCATCTTCAAAGCTTTGTCTCTTGTCTCTGGTTTGGCATAATATCTAAGGTAGGTTTCATTCTGCTCCTGTGGAGTGGTATATCTTGAGGCAAGCTTTTGATTTCCCTCTACCTTGTCGCAGGAAAACACAAAGTGAAAACCATTGTTCTTTGTGGACTGCACGTACATCTTCTTTAAAATGTCTTTCCCCACCTTGTCTTTGTATCTAGCGAACATATCGCTGTCTAGAAAGTACTTGGTATCTATGTCAATGGCAGTCAGGCACTTATCTCCACCCATAAGCAAGGCTATACCCCAAGCACCCTTAAAGTGCTTCTCGCATTCATCCTCTCTCATAGGTCTTGTCTGATAGATGCCCCACTCCCTTATTGAGGGGATCTTCTCTCTTGTCACTGGCAGTACACTATACCCATTCTCACTATATTGTTTTGCAAGTTTTATTAAGTCCATTTAGTAAGTTTTATTTTCAAAGTTTGTCCCCTTTAACTCTTGGTACATCTCCCACACTTTATCACACTTTTTTAGGTGTGTTGCGGGATCTATCTCACAGGCAACCCTGTACCAACTTAAAAAATCCGTTGTGCCCTGTTTGTTCATAATTAAATCTCTTCTACTGTGTGATAGGTTTTACCTTTACCCTGCTTTGAATAATATTTTCCGTCTCCCCCTTTCACTGCCTCATGTTCCTCCCACCTGTCTTCATTATGGTATTTAGCACTTATATTTACGTGACGGGATTTGTCAAATAACCACTTGATATAGTTCCACTCTTTATTGTCCATTTCCATCCCAACTTTTCCCCAATTGTCCTGATGCTCCTGTATCTCTCTTGATACTTTACTTTTGAATTCCTCTGGTAGGTCGTCTTGAACTGATATGAGGTATTCGCACATGTCTGATACTGCGTAGGTGCTGCGTCCCAAACAATAACGAAAAGCATAAAAAATTATTTTATTGTTCATAACTAATTTGTTTCTGGCTTATGTTTGACAATCTTTGAACTCAGAGTGGATTTATTACTGTTGGATATTCCGCACATTATAATGAGCTTGTTATTTTCCATTAGTTTTCCGATTCTAAATCTGTTTCACCTTTATCCAGCTCTTTTGTTTCATACTCTAAAAAAGAAAAACTCTTAAGCTTGTATGACTCACAAGTGAAAAGTGATTCCACTCTCAAAACGATACCTTCCTCTGGTACAGTGTTGGAACACATAAAGCAATTTTTATCATTATAATCCTCTTCAAGGCATTTCACAAAATAGTCTCTCCATACCTCCTTATCTGAATAGTCAAGTAATCCCGCTGTGAGAAAGTTTATGTCTTTTGCCTTTCCATAGTAAAATAGATGTGAAGGTATTAAGTGAGCCTCCTCACAGAACTCTTGAATTTGAGGGTAGGATAGCTCGGTCACTAATCCATCGGGTGTAGTGTTTGTCACTCTATAAACTTCCAATTTATGCTCTTTATCTTTACATCCATAATCAAAACCTTTCTGTATATATCCTCCATTGTGGTCATAGCCCAACATTTCTCCATAAACAGTGTACCCTTTTGGTATTCCATCTTTTATCTCATCCTTTACTTTTTCCCAAAGGTCATAGCCGTAGAAGTTGTCCTTTTGTTTGGGGTTGTCCATGTCAGCGTTCTTTACCACTCTACGACTCCCATATACATAATCATATTCAAGGTCATCCATTGGTAACCCTACCCAGTTCAAAACTTTTTCTATCAATGTTAACTTTCTCTTAACTAATACGTTTGCCACCCAAAAAGATGTGCCGTGGGTTTTGTAGGTTAAGGATATGAGATCATCGGGATCTATTTTATAAGCATTTTTTCTTAGATTTTCTGTGTCAACATGTAAGTGAACCTGACCATTAATAATCCTTGATACTTTGGGTTTTTTATTCTTGCTGGTGTTGTTACTCACTCTTTGTTGCACCTGATATTTCTCCACCATTTTAATCCCGTTTATGGTGTCGAACTCTTTGTCGGTGTCAACTTCTGGGTCTTGCTTGTCCTCTGCCCAATCATAGACAAGTTTTGCGGGAACAATGTAGCCCATGGATTTTTCATTCCTTAGCTTCATAGCCTTTACCCTACAATTATCCTCAAAAAATCCTGTTTTTGTTTTATCGATATTTAATTCTTTATTTCTAAAAGAGTTTGTCTTTAAAAGAAAGTCTTTGTTTATTTTGGACTCAATGGGGAAATAGACATAAATATCCCCGTCTTTGGCGTCCATACCTGTTATTACGGTTTGAAAATCTATGTCCACCGTTTGTAGTCTATCTGCGTTTATGTGCCTCTTAAGGTTTTTCAGTTTTACAACTTTTGCCAGATAATTTATGTTGGCCTCTTTACTTGTTTTTATCATAATAAGTTTAGTATTTATTTGAGCAATATGCCCATTTTAGGTGTATATCCCGAAAGTTTACTACTCGAACATATAGTCTGTGCTCCACTCTGCAACCACATAATGGAGATCCAGCATTCTTGTGTCATCCTCTGGAAAGTAGTTACATATAGCTATAAACCTTGCACTGCTTATGGCGGGGTTACCCTCGTTCCCGACAGATAGCGCATAAGCTTTTTCTAACCCCTCTCGTGCTATCTCCATAAGACTGTACGTTGATACTCTTTCCGTTGATTTATAAGGATGCCACTTCATCTTATTTATGGTTTTTAATACCAGCTCAAAGTTAAAGTTCTTAAGTATCTCTTCTATCTGTTCTTCTTTTGTTGGTGCTTTCATAATTTTATTAATTTGACACTCTAAATATTATATAATCTAAGCCATTCATAGTACAGTTACTTTAGCTTTCCTATATCTCTTGTTACCTTCATATCTTCGACGAGCAACTCTGAAATTTTAACTATTTTCGTTTTTTCATCTATACTAAGTATTTTAGGATTTAAGTCGTAGGAAAAAGTACCATCAGATTTTATATCCAACATACTATTCAATATACCATCACCTTCGTTTCTTTTAAAAACCCTATAAAGTTTTCCTATTCCACGCCAATCGTTTTTACTTAGGTGTACTTTTTTCTCCCCCGTCTTTATAAAATAAAAGTCTGGTCCACCTCCATGTTGCATTCCATGAATTTCTTCTTCTCTATATAGATTTTTTGTGAAAATCCAGCTATCTTGAGTTTCTGCCAAAGAATGATACGTATTTTCTTTATCATTTGTGATGTACCCCTTAAACGGCGCATTTTTATAAAAAGAGAAATTATATTCTATGTCTTTCACAACAAGGGGTCCATTCATCATAGCGTTATGCTTGTTGTAAAGTTCTATCATTCCACTCATAATATTATTTTTTAAAGTTTAATTATCTTTTGCAGAGCGGCTATTTGAGAGTTAAAGAAACGCTCTTTCACCTTTTTCCTGTCCAGCTCTATCGCCACTTGAATCTCCTTTATGAGTTTCTCAAGTAACCTCAGCTCAAATTTCTCTTTGATCGATACCCCATCTATTTGCGATATCTCCACCCCGTTAAGGCTGACGCATATAGCTATCTTGTCCTGTTCGTTAAGCAGGTAGTACTCCTCGTTCTTTGGGCTTATAAGTTTTAACACCTTATCGTTCTCCAGATACTTTCTTACCACCTGCTGATAATAAAGGTAGTGTTTTGAAGGGGGTTTTGGCTTAAAAATGTTCTTTATTTTCATAAGTTATTATTTTAAATCTTCGTAAGTTGGTACACACTTAATATCTTCTAATATTTTTTCTGCTGTAAATATAAAGGTTTAATGTGGGGTTCGGTTGAGTCTTAACTTAGCTTTATGATTCTTCATAATCTGATACTCTCAAGAATCTTTGATTTAAATCTTCTTGAGTGACGTAATGTCTTGCATCGTTTGTAAATAACTTGAAGATATTCTCATTATTCTCATCTAATAGAAGCACCATTCCTCTGCAAACTTCACCCTCTGAATAAAAGTAATCCCCTGTATCAGAATTCTCTAGGTCTGCGTTAACGGTTTCAACGGCTATATCCTCCATAAATAATCCGTAAACTTTTTCTTTTGGTGGGTTGTTTGGGTCGTAAGTTCTAAATTTCATGGTTTCTGTTTTTTAGTTTTTAATATCCTGCCTTTAAATGAGTGGCTTCAATATTTGAAATGTACCTTCTATCTATAAAGGTCTCTACCATCTCAATTATCCTAAGCTCATTTGCCCCGCTGTCAAAGATGTGTTGAACCTCATTTTTTAGATCTTTTTTATCTTTTGCGCTCATAATGTTTTATTTCCATTCGTGTTTTGAGTCGGGCATAAAGGTTATGCTACTTACTATCTGACCATGATCCTCTCTCCTAAATGTATACCCATCTCCATACCCTTCTGGAGAGTATGTTGTTACATCATTAACACACTTTATAAGCCAGCCGCCTAAGACTTTAGCCCTGCTAATATATGATGCTGTGTCATCCTCTATCTGTTCCCATCCTATTTTCATAAGTTATTGTTTTAAAGGTTCATTACCTCTTCGTTATACTTTTTAATAAGCTCGTAATCAAACCATGTGTTTTGATCTTCATCTGAATAAACATCTTCCTTGATTTGTGTATACTTGTTTACTTTTAGCCACTCTTCAAAAGTTACTGCCTCTTCTTTTATTTTGTACTTTGATAATATGTACAAGACCTCTTCGGGCGTTCTATCTTCAAACCAGTAATCTATCTGGCTTTTTACTTCCTTTGTTAATTTCATAATTCTAGTTTTTAATCGCCGCCTTTAAAGGTTATAAATAATAATAAAGCAAATATAGATATATTATTAGAGAGGGAGTGTTAAGAAATTTATAAAGTTTTTAAAGTCCTCTACCTTCTGCTGCCCTATCGAATATGTCTTTATCCTTCTCTATACAGATCCAATCCCTTTTTAGGTTATTACAAGCTTCTGCCACCACAAAGCTTCCAGCACAGTTGTCCAGTACCAGATCACCTTTGTTGGTATAGGTTTTTATCATATACTCTGTGAGTGCCAATGGTTTTTGAGTCTTATGTAGGTTGGATGTCTGCTTGTCCGTAGGGAAAGTGATAACACTTCTGGGGTATCTTTCCGTGCTGGAGTAATCCTTTACCTTGTCCGCATACTCATTGTTATAGATGTTATCCGTGTCATTCCTTCTCTCTATGCAGGTAGCCCTATTCTTAGCCGAGGATACCTTCTTTACGTGGCCTGCTGTCTTTATATAATTATAAGTGGGTAACTTCTTATAAAATACCAGTATATTTTCGTGTGCCTTCATTGGCATCTTTTTGGCGTTAAGATGTCCTGTCGCCTGAGTTTTCTCCCATATCCATTCATACCTCAACATGTTTAAGTTTGAAGCTCCCAAAACTTTATCAAAAGGTGTCTGAGCGTAGAGTAATATTGCACCATCGTCCTTTATTATACGTTCATAGTGCTGCCAGAGAAAGTGTAGATCTAAAGGGCAATCCCATTTGCAGTTTGTAGTACCATAAGGGAGGTCACAGAAGATCATGTCAACCGATCTATCCTGTATTTGAGGGAATACATTGAAACAATTGTCGTTTATTGGTGTGTTTATTAAATTTTTCATAAATAAAATACCCACCCCCTCAGAGGTTGAGGCTCATCAAAGGTGGGATTTATAAATTTTAGTTATCCTGTAGCCTCAACTCTACATGGTGAATATAAACTTTTTATTTCAGTTATGCTAATTTTATTTACTTTTTGTTTTACTTGGTCTTATTTCTTTTGGTTCTCCGTACTTTTCAATAAGCCAATCTCGCCTGTGAGTTTCATATTGAATCTCTGTTGGGGATTTCTCGATGATATATTTTAAGAACTTTTCTTCTTCTCTGTCTCTTTTTTCCTGTTCCCTTTTAGCTATTCTTTCTCGATTTAACTTTTCTTCCGTTCCATCTATGCGGTGTATTATTTTATAGGCTTCCTCTATATAATATTCATAATCAATATTGTATTTGGTAAAAGGTTTTTCTTCATGCTTGTTGAATATTGTAACTAACCTGTTCCCAGCTTCTATTTCAATAATTTTATCCTCTTTTGTTTTACGAAAGGTGCTTCCAATAGTGGAAATATAGTAACGGTTCGTTTTTTGTTGTTCTTTTATATTTTTCTCTTCATCTTTATTCTTATCTAGTGTTTCGCAAGTCCACCCATGAGTAGCGTTGAACATCTTGCAAAAATCATATATTTTGTCATGATTTCTTATTGTGTTTTCCACTTCTTTACCTTCTAAAAAGTATTTAGCTATTGCTTGAGTAACTACATCCTGAGAAAGGTTTTTATGCCAATCTCCTTCTTTTATCGAAACGTTTTTTGGTCTTAGAGCACCTTTATATTTGATTTTACCGTTGTCATATTCTGCTATGTAAGAGTTTACATCTCGAATTATCATTTGTTTATACACTCCGTATTCTAATACCAATCCTGTAACGTCTTCCCACCATTTACATATTGCGTATATTATCTTCTTGTCTTTTCTCCCCACCTTAAATGATATACCATCTGTGTTAGCTTGAATCATTAAAAGGTTGGGTAATTTGAGCATTAACATTTCAGATAACATACAAAGGCACAATTGACCCGTCAAAGTCGTCTTGAGAGTGTATAGCGGGTCACAGAGAAATGAATATTCGCTGTTGGATTTTCCATAAACGCTATTTCCAGCAAGTTTATATCCATCTACCATTACCTTTAAGTCAGCATTGAATTCAACTCCC
>Ga0209414_1000937_pt1 | contig 14113 bp, 6 predicted proteins | sample LakVidmifraction_4_FD_181154 | JGI IMG/M metagenome (GOLD analysis project Ga0209414, IMG submission 181154) | Hypersaline microbial communities from Lake Vida, Antarctica - Brine Hole Two &gt;0.2 micron (SPAdes) (version 2) | ecosystem: Environmental > Aquatic > Non-marine Saline and Alkaline >... | reverse complement strand
TCATGGCATTATTTCCTTTTACTTTTACTTGTTAAAAGGTAGTATATTCCTTGTCGGGTTTTATACATAATGTATAATGCCATGAGCACTATTAAATTGCAACTGCCGCGTAGCGGCTTACTTGAACAAAAAGATGGAGGCGACTCGTAAACTCGCGCCTCATCTAAACGTTGGATTTTAAATCAGCAAACATTAACAAAAACAGAAAGAAGTGTCATGAACTATCGCAAACTTTTTCAAGAGATAATGCACTATGGTAAATTCGATCATATGCCGGTGATCCATTGGACAACATGGCCGGAGACCCAGGAACGGTGGTATCAGGAAGGTTATCCCAAAGACTGTAATCCCCATAAATACTTCAATGCCGTACCCCAATGGTCGGGCTTAGGCGCCAATCTAGGGCTTTTCCCTGCGTTTGAGGAAGAGACATTAGAAGAAACCGACGATTATCGAATCTTCCGCAATGGCGAAGGAGTGATCAGTCAAGACTGGAAAACCAGAAGTTGTATTCCACACTATATTGATTTCACATTGAAGGCAGCTAGGGACTGGCCGCAGTTCAAGGAACGATTGCAGCCGGATCCGGCTCGCATCCCTGAGAATCTTGAACAAAGAATAAGAGACGCTGATAATTCAGGGCTTCCTATTGTGATCGATACAGCTTCAATGATGGGGTGGATTCGGAATTGGATGGGTGTTGTAAATATGTCGTACCTAATGTATGACAATCCCGAAGTGTACTCGGATATGGTCAAGACACTCTCAGATCTGACCTGCTGGAGTTTGGATGAGATACTACCAGAAGCCAAGAAAATCGGTCTTGTGCCGGATATGGGATTCGGCTGGGAGGACATTTGCGGGAAGAACGGTCCATTGGTGGGTCCCTCCATGTTCGATAGGTGCGTAGCCCATGGATATCGGCAGATTCGCGACACACTCGATGGCTACGATATTCATCTCTATGGTCTTGACTCTGACGGAATGGTGGAGCCGCTCATCCCAAACTGGCTGAATGCAGGAGTTAATGTAATGTTTCCTATCGAGCCTGGCACGTGGGGAGCAACCCCTGAGCATATGCGGAAGCGTTTTGGCAAGGAACTGCGTGTTGTTGGCGGCTTCGACAAGCTAGTTCTCGAGAAGGATCACGCGGCTATTGATGCAGAACTGGCATCGCATGTTGAATTGATGAAAGAAGGTGGATTTATTCTTATGCCTGATCACTTGATCACTCCCGGCACCCCCTTGGAAAACTACAAATACTACCTGGACTGCGTTCGGAGTCTCCGTTTCTGAGTTATTAAACTTCTACTATGAAATCCAACAAATCCTTGCACAGCGACTTCGGGTCCCGCGCCGAGCGCGTCACCCGAAGCGCGTGAACGCAGGCGTTAGACAAAAAAGGAAAACAATGAATAATCACGATAAAGGCATCCTGCGTGACTTGGCAAAGCAATATGCCGAGATATGTGCGCAACCAGTACAAGATGAGCGCCGTGTGCTTTGGAGACAGCACAACAGCCTTAAGCAGACTCGCCCACTCATCTATGTCCGGGCGTTTGCATGGCAGGAAATGCCACAATCGAAATGTCTCTGCGAAGAGCCATTTGCTCGACAGTATGAAGGCGCCTTCCGGCACCTCTTGTTCTGGAACTCATTGGGTGATGATTCCATTTTTGAGCCGTGGACGACCGTGCAGGCAACTCGGAAGTGTGGAGGTTGGGGCATCTCTAGCGAGCGCCATTTTGGCGACGAACCAGGAGGATCGTTCAAGGTGGATTACCCTATCAAGGAGCTGTCCGATATCGATAAGCTTCGGGTTCCATGGCATGAAATTGACGAAGAAAAGACTTCAGAAAACGTCGGGCGGCTGTCGGACGCCATTGGCGACATTATCAAGGTTAATGTTAATCGCAGCCCAGCCTACCAGGTGTGGACGGGCGATATTTCTACTGATCTTGGGTACCTGCGCGGGATCGAACATTTCATGATGGACATGATGGACAATCCAGAGTGGCTACATCGACTCATAAAGTTCATGAGCGATGGCATACTCAAGACGCACAATGAAGCTGAAGTTGCCGGTGACTGGGGCCTCTGTGCTCACCAGAACCAAGCCATGCCTTATGCCGAAGAACTTGACGATCCTGCTGCTAATGTCAACGGTGTCAAACGCAGCCAGTTGTGGGGCTACATGGCAGCTCAGGAACTGACGGCTGTCTCTCCAGCTATGCATGATGAATTCATGCTGCAGTATCAACTCCCTATTCTAAATGAATTCGGTCTTGTGGCCTACGGGTGTTGCGAGGATCTAACCAACAAAATAGATATGCTCAGACAAATTCAAAACCTCCGCCGAATCGCCGTATCGCCCTTCTCTGATGTCGCGCGCTGCGCAGAACAAATCGGACGTGACTACGTTTTTAGCTACCGCCCCAGTCCAGCGGACATGGTCAGCTATGGTCTTGATAAGGAACGGGTCCGTTCTATTCTCACAAAAGACCTGAAAGCATGTAGAGATTGCCATGTTGATATCACTCTCAAAGATGTGGAAACCGTTGAGAAAGACCCCGAAAGGGTCAAGAACTGGGTCACGATAACGCGTGAATCAATAGATGAAGTGTTTGGTTAAGAGCCAGCCGAACAAGACGCTGAACGGTATGGTGTTCCGACGCCATTTAGCGATGCCGTTAAAAGAAGAATATTTTATAAAAAAGATTGAAAAGATTTCAGAACTTCAGAGCTTTGTTTGATTTCAAAGAAATAAACACTTGACAAAAAACACAAGCACAGGTACAATTGTACTTATGAAAATAATAGCAGATACAAATACTTTTTTAGCAGTCACTCTTAACGAACCTGAAAGAGATAAAATTATCAAACTTACTTTAGGTCACGATTTGATTGCCCCTAATATATTACCCTTTGAAATAGGAAATGCATTATCAGCAATGCTGAAAAGGAATAGACTTGAACCTGATGATTTGTTGTCGGTTTGGGATGCTACACAGCAAATACCAGTTGATTTGCGTAGCATTAATATTCGGGATGCACTTAAAATTGCGGCAAAATTTAATATTTACGCATATGATGCATATTTTTTAGTATGTGCTATTTCTTTACGTTGTCCATTAATTACTCTAGATCGACGTATGATTGAAGTCGCTCAGAGTTTAGGAATTCAAATCATGGAGGTAATTTAATGAAAGTTTATACATATTCAGAAGCTCGGCAAAAATTTTCTACAATTCTCGACTTTGCAAAATCAGAAGATGTTATTATTAAACGTAGAGGTGGAGAAACATTCAAAATTGTATTTACAAAATCTTCTAAATCTCCTTTTGACGTTGCAGGCATAAAAACAAAAGCAACAACAAAAGATATTCTTAATGCTATAAAAGAATCTCGAGCTTGAAATAATGATTAGATCTATAATCGCATTTAAACAAAAAATGAATTTTAACAAAAAGATGGAGGATATTTGCTAATCGCAAAATCCTCATCTAAACGTTGAGAGAAAAAAATTTAATAGAGAACCAATTTCAAAAGTCTACTAATTATAATTTTAACAAATAAGATAACTTAGGGCTGAAAGCCCTTAATAACACAGCCCAAGGCAACGCCCTGGGTTATAGTTTCCGCCAAGACCAAGGGCTGAAAGCCCGAGATAAGTTATCTTTTAAATATATTTATTTAGGGGCTCCACCCCTTTGTGTTTCTGTTGTATTATACCTAGGGCGTTTGAAGGAATTGGCTTTGCTATTTCGGGGCGTTGCCCCTTGTAATACAAAATAAATCAAGAGAATGAAAAAACTGAATCTGATTTCCCGCGTGTATTGTTTATTGGCAACAGCCAATTTCAGGTGTGGGATATACCCGGAATGGTTGAGGAACTGTCTCTGTCGGACAGACGCCTCTTGTGCGCGGGGTCCTTGATAGGCGGATCCTGGCTGCAAACACACCTCGAAAGCTCAACAACACTGGACACACTTGAGACGGGAAATTGGGATATGGTTGTTCTTCAGGAGCACTATCTCGCTCCAGAGGATGAGGACTCGCGAAGCAAGTTCTTTGCCGCAGGTTCTGCCCTTTGCGAGAAGATAGTCAAGATGTCTGCCATACCGGTTCTCTATGCCAGCCCCAACGTTGAGGATAGCGGTCCCGAAGGATTCACGGCTATCCACTCGGTAAATCTGGAATTGGCCAGGAAATTTTGGACATTGCACTGGCTGGTGGCGGCGCAGCATGTCTAAGGGCGCGGAAGAAAATGCCGAAGCTCGACTTGTACAATAAGGACCGTAGGCATCCGAACTGCAAAGCTTCTTATATTGGAGCTTGTGGTTGTATGCCACACTCACTCGGCAATCACCAATTGGACTGACAAACAACTGTGGCAAAGGCGTGATTTCAAAAGATGAAGCACGACAGTTTGAAACGGCCGCTTGGGAGGAATACCAGGCAACGAATTCAGCGTTGCAGAGGACGCTCGCAACTCGCGTGTAAAAGCAGACGTTCGCATGATACCTATGTTAAGAAATATTGCGAATCCAAAAAAACTTTTTGGTGCATTTTGAATATAACACTTGAGTTTTTTATGAAAATAGCGTAAAGTTATTACAAATTGATTTTGGATGTCAAAAATTGTATAAAAGAAAGCGTTTTTATCCGCAGATTTACATAGAGCGGACTAGCCGCAACCAAAAGAGTTTTAGCCACTGATGAACACCGATAATCACGGAAAGAAAAAAGAGAAGAGTTTTGTCACCGAATTGGCCATTCGTTGCACTCATTGCTGTCGTGAACTCCAGCCTATCTCCCGTTGGTCGGTTCTTCACTAATTAACACGAATTATAAAAAAAAGAGAAGAGATTTTTTTGACAGAATCATTGTCGACAGAATCATTTTAGGAAGAGGGTTTACCACGAATCACACGAATCTACACGAATCAAGATATTGCAGTATTTCTATTTTGTTCCAAAATAAAAATTCTGCAATAAGGTTGTCATTTCTTTAATCTCAAATCGGTAGAAGATTATTGTGGTTTAGCTACGAAGTAGCGACAGAGTATAGCCCCGGGTGTAAACCCGTGGGAATGGAAGAATTTTCTCGCACGAAGGCGCAAAGGCACGAAGAATAAAGAAGAGATAAGATTTAAGAAAAAATAAAAGGATTGTTTGCAGAATGATTTACGGCAGAATCATTTTAGAAAGAGTAGAATCCATGGATTGACATAGGGCGGACGAGCCGCCTGTCTGCGTGCCTGCCTGTTCGTGTACTCACGCAGACAGGCGAGCAACGCACAGGCAGGCAACCAAAAGAATTCTCGCCTGTCTGCGTGCTACGCACAGGCAGGCACAGAGGCACAAAGAGCGCAGAGAAAGAATGTAAAACTAATTAAGAATATAAAAAACTCCACCCTCTCGCTCGTTACATTCGTTAAGGACTTTAAAGACATTAATGACTTTAAAGTCCTTAGAAAGAGAGAAGACGCTCCTGTTCTGAGCTTTTACAAATTCTGACTCAATGACCAAGGACTATGGACTAAAATCTTCCAACACTAGTCTTCCTATCCAATCATCTAACTAATTATATTCCACCTTGCTATACATTCTTCCTACCCACGGAGTGAAACTGTATACTATGCACTACACACTGTGCACTACGAGCATAGCTCGTTCATTAACAACTAACAACTAATTTTCCTGCCCCTTGATTCTGTAATATATTGTTGGCAATGGAGGAGAACTAGGTATTGTAAACCATTGAGTTACAACAGAACTGCTTCCCGCGTTGGTAACGCCACCAAGTTTAGACCATCCATTTGTTCCAACCGACAAATTAGTAGCAGACCATACTTCAGGAGTATTCCAGTCACCAGTCCCTTCGCTAACTATATATAAATTAGTTCCATCGAACCAGTAGTCGGTAATGAACACAAGAAGGTTAGTACTTCCTCCCAGCAAAACTTGACCTGAATTAATCATGCCTGGAGTAAATCCATTAGTCCATGACCATGAAAAATCAACATAATTACTTCCAGTTCCATTTAGCTGCAGTGATTTAAAAGCGGGTATCCACTCTCCTCCATAAGGATCATCCTGGGAAGAAAAATCATCACCTATATATTCAAAGCCAACTGCGGTCAGCGAATCGTGATTTGGATTATAGCAGATTTTACTTTCAACCTCACCAGAGGCACTTCGCAGTATAAGCCCACCTGGCACTTCAATATAATTTGGAGAGTCAGAATAATTTTCGAAATCATTTGTTAAGATCAAGTCTTTGTTCTGCACAAGAGGTGCTCCAAAAACAAAAAAACCATAGCCATCTTTATCATTTTGTAGTTTTGTATTACTTGATATTGTATATGTGAAAACATTGGAGTTCTGACTATTATACATCTCTAGAGACCAATTAGATATATCTGTTCCAGCTCTACCTATTATTTCAACATAACCATTGGTCCCTGTTCCTTCTACAAAACCCATCTCATCATAATAACCATCTTCAACATTTATCTCGTTGATCCATACTTCTCCCGCGAAAGAGTGCGAAACAAGCATAAATATAAACAAAAAAAACAACTTGATTTTTAAATTTTTTATCATAATAATTCCTATTAATTAAAGTGGTTCTGTTAAAAGTTTGCAGGCTTCCGCCTTCGCCCTCTGGGCTACGCTCCGACATGTCAGGATACAGACATTATTGTCTTATCCCTTTTATTTAACGGGCTGACAGCCCAGTTTATATCAGCCCAGGGCAACGCCCTGGGTCTGTTAACATTATACGCCTTCGCCCTGTAAGGGCAACTTAACCCTATTGTTATTAAGTTGCCCTTACAGGGCGCAACAAAAATTGATGCTTATTACCCTAGGCGTTGCCTAGGGCTAATATAATTTGCCCTTACAGGGCGTAATCATTTTTTCATATAATTTTTGACAGCACCTATTATATTAAGGATTGTCAGTCCTGCCAATCACACTTGCAAACTGTAAGCGTGCGTTACATTCATTAAAGACTTTAAAGAGATTAAGGTCTTTAAAGTCCTTAGAAAGAGAGAAGACACTCCTTTTTTGAGCTTTTCCTCAACTTTCAATAAAAAAAGTTACTCAGTCCCCCGACAAACGTGCTGGCTTTGCTAGTCCAGCAGAGCGGGGACCAAGGACTAATTCAATTAGTGAACATTGTGATGCGGCGTTTCTCCCAAGTTCGAGTCAGTCCTTTTCGGCGATGAACCATCGCCGCTACAGCTTAGTGTTCTAATCTCTTACAGTATACTGTAGCGTCGACCGTTGGTCGTCGAATTAAATAAATCGCGCCGACTTGTCGAGCCGTAAAGAACGAAGGCTGAAGTCCAGAACGGCGAAGGCGGAACAAACATTAACAACTGACAACTAACCATTAACAACTATTTAAATTAGTTTTCCTGCCCCTTAATTCTGTAATATGTTGTTGGAGACGCCGGAGAACTAGGTACCGTAAACCATTGAGTTACAACCGAACTGCTTCCCGCGTTGGTAACACCACCAAGTTGTAACCATTCAGGTGTTGCAACTGTCAAATTAGTAGAGTACCATACTTGCGGAATACTCCAGTCACCTGTTCCTTGTGAAACAATATAAACAGTTGTTCCATCGAACCAGTAGTCAGTAATGGCGATTGAAAACTCATTGCTTCCACTGCCTATTGTCTGACCACTATTCACCGTTCCAGGAGTAAAGCCCTCTTCCCAACTCCAAGAAAAATCAGCATAGTTGGTACCAGTACCTGTTAGCTGAAATGATTTTGAGTAACCCACATCCCAGCCTGCATTCGCATATTCATCATCACCAAGATCTGTAAAACCATCAGCTATCAGCTGATCAGTGTTAAAAGATACTTTATACTCAATTGCACCAAAGTCTCTCTTAAGCACAAGACCTCCAGGTACCTTAATATAATTTGGATCGCCAAATATCATATCGCCAAAATCATAGTCCAACTCCATATCTTTACCCTGTACATCAGGTGCGCCAAAAACAAAGAAGCCATAACCATTGCTATCATCTGCTAGTACTGCATTTGAGCCAATGGTATAAGTTTTAACTTTTTGATTCTGATCATTATACATTTCAAGCATCCAGCCTGATATATTAATACCAGCCTTGCCTGTAAGTTCAACATATGCGTTTGTTCCTGTGTCTAGATAAAACCAGTAGTCCGAACTAAAATATCCATCCTGAACATTAACTTCATTGAACCAAACTGCTCCAGGAGGACAAGAGTATACGATATAATATGGATTATTGTATTCTGAAGAACCATAAGTTGTGTAGTAATCAATTGGTTCATACCAATTGGGATTAGCCAGAGCCTGCCTAAAGATACGAGGGCTGGTTTTGTCTGCAAAAACTTCACCATCATAAGCAACTGAAACATAATACTGAACACAAGTATTTGGTGTTTTTTCAGGAATTTCATCAATCGTCTCATATGTATAGACTATTGGAGAAACATTTGTATCTGTAGCAATAAGCTTCATTGCAAGTGTTCCAAAAGCCTCTTCTGGATCCCATTTACCCCAGTTATCAGTTCCATAACGATAATACGTTACAGGCTGAATGTCAAAAGGACCAAACTTGTAATTTGTCAAATCAGCCTGAACCTTTACCCTATCAGTATTTAATGGCTGTTCAGGCACAGTTCTGACAGTCTTCACATCCAAAGATGTTGCATAAGGGTCAATAACAAGAAGGTCATCAAGTGCAAGCCGCTGCGGGACACCATTTGTAGAAGTAACATTACTGAATCTTACATATTTTGAGACCGTATCGAATAGATTTGTTGAGAAGAAGTTATAATCCGCAGAAGCAACATCAAATTCAGCTAGAAGATCCCAAGTGTTATTCTCTCCGGTATCTGATTTTTCAATTCTTAAGATTGCATAATTCAGAGTTGCTGAAGGATTGTGCAACATTGCATACCAGAAGCTAATTTCACCAATTCCATTGTTCATCTTTGGAGATCTTATATATGGATCATATTCATCATAATTATTACTATCAAGAGTGTTTAATGTACTATTTAGATTTAAGAAACCACTTTGAATTCCTTCAAATATTTTTTCATTACCAGTTAATCGAGCATTATATGCGGTCCATGAAGCATCACTTCCTCCACCATTAGGATATATTGTTATATCATCAAGCCTAATGATTGCATCAGATGATGCTGCAGAAGCATTCTCAAGAATCAAATAGCCAGCTTCATCAACACCCACACTTTTTGAGAAGAACAACCATGTATCTCTTGGATCAGATGGACTGACAATATCGTCAGACACAAGTTCCCACGTAAATACATTGCCAACATTATAGGCTCGCCAAACCTTAAGAGTAGGAAGCACAGAGTCACTAGGTATCATATATTTAAACCCAAAAGATCCCAATGTTGCGTATTGTGTTGAAGATATATATTGTTTTATACCTTTTGGAACTTTCGAACGTCTCAACTCAAGATAGTTATTAATGTATGTGACTCCCTGAACTAGATTCCTTTCATATTGAACCCAGCCATAGTTATTTTTCCAGCCATTTTGCGTCAAATTATCACCAACCCATCCCGTGATTTTAATATCACTAATTCTCATAGACAAAAATTCATCTAAATCAGTTGTAGAGCGATTGATAATGGCAAATGCATGATCAGCAGTATGAACATTAACAGCCATCTCTTTATAATAAAGATTTGTTATTCCACGATCATATCTATAGTCAACCCATGTACTACCAGATGGAACACCTGCGGTTGAATCACCAGGATCAATTGCGACAGAGATACCAGTTGAACGAGTGACAGGAATATCACCAACGCCCATACGTTCCATTCTGCCATAAATCACATCTGCATCATTTGTTGTTACAACATGAACCCAATTGTCATCAAACTGCATAACAGAAAATTCGTTTTCATAAAAATTTTCCGTCCACCATAATGGGTCATTGCCTGCGTAGTTATTAACCTCATAACTAGAAACAACCATATTTGCACCAGAAGCTACAAATCCATAAGGAGCAGCAGCTTGATATAAAGCTGGGGCTATAATAGTTTTATTATTGAGCGCTTTTGGATTTAAGCCTTTAGAAGCATAAGATAAAGTAACTTTCACGTTGTTTGCTGTACTATCTTCTATTTTCCCTATCAAAGTTCCACCTTCTTCAAGTGAGCCGGGGTATCCTGCCATATCTGTACCAGTGGCACTATACTCAAGAGTTAACTCGCCTGCTGCACATAACCAAATCTCCAGATAATATCTATTTCCTCTTGTCTGAACAACCCGACCCTCAACATAGTTAAACGCATCAACCTGTCTCAGACGAATTGCATGATAATTTCCATCATCAAAGTTCTCTCCAAAACCTTTAACCCGTGCTTCAACTCTATAGCTCATCTGTGAAACAAAGGTGTTTGTCAAAGTCATGTCTGCCAATACTGAGTAGACGTTGTCGTCAACAACTTTGTATTTAAAGGATACAGTTCCAACTCCATAATCATGAATATCATTAAATGCTGTCGGGAACATAAAGCCCTGCTGTTGATTTGGTTGAATCTGTGCCACAACGGTGTTATTTGTTGGATCATTGAAAAGCCTTGAATTCCATATCTGATAAGCATATTGCACCCAATAATCCTTCGTGTATTCAGGTCTATCTTCACTAGGATAAATCCACTGACTAGGTACCGTTAAAGGTTCTACCCAAAGCTCATCACTAAAGTCAATAGAAACTTTTTTTTGCACATTTGTTGACCAATCATCAAAATTAACAGCCCATTTATTTGCACTACCTTGAGAGTTTTGTCCAACAGCATAATACTTGGAATCCAAGAACCAGTTATCAAAATTTTGTGCATCACATGCAAGAAGCACGTACTCTTTTGTATCCATATCCAAACGAACAACATACTGCTGATTTGTAACTCCAGTAATCTCTATGGATGGGGCTCCAGGTTTTGCTGTTGCAACAATTGGAGGTGTTGTTTCGACCTGTGTTCCATCTCCGTAAACAATATTTGTTGCTATACTTGCTGTACTTATCTTTATATTCGCAGCACTAATATCCAAGAAAAGTTCTTCATAATTCCCCATGGATATAATTCCCTGCCATACGTTGTCACTATACTGCCCCATAATAATAGGGGTAACAACACTATCAATAGAATTCGTAACGTTTATAACCATTGTTGCAACATCGGATGCAAAGCGTCTTGTATCATACTCAAAGTATTCCGTTGGGGGTGAATAATATGATGAGTCTTCTGTGATTACACCTGAAGGGCTATATGTGGGTGAAAAATTTAATGAATTTGTATATGCATAACCCTTGAAGTTAGACTGAATGTAATATTCAATTGTGTCACCCAACTCAACAACACCGGCAGGAATTGTACCAAGATAATTCCCATATCCTGTGTTTTCCATATCCACTGAAACAAAAGGCAAACCGGAACCCTTCTTACGGTAGAAAATTTTACCACCAATATTAATTGCAGGCAAAGTTGCTGTTGTAGATGAAAAAATAGCATTAATGTCTGCCGGCTTATTATAAGCAACATACGCAGGTGTTCTTGTCTGTGTGCCAATGTTAACCATAGCGGCTGGCAATGTAACAAAGATATCATCAACGACTAAATCCCTAGTGCTTTGCGTAGGGGAAACCATCTTAATCCTCAAATATACAGCATCAGTACTCATGAATAAATTAAAGTAGTGAATCCATGTATTTTCGTTTCCATTATAAGATACTGTATCGATAGTTGTCCAAGCAATTTTATTTGGAGAGGTTTGAATATCAAACACTACGGTGTCAGAGCCATCAATACCATAATAAAAACTTAAAGTACCAATACCGTTTGGTAGTAGAGGAGTAATAACACCACCAGGTGCATGAATCCAAGCTGTATAAGCACCGCTATGTGGAGTAAGAGAGCTCAAGCCTTCATATACTCTAGTATTTTCAGTACTCCACCCATCTGCGTTACTAGTGTTTATATAAGAAGATTCTGGAGCAGTTGTCCAACTTTCAAAGTCTTGGTTATATGAAATATCTGAATAAAACAATTCATAAGGACTTGTTCCTGCTCTCAAAGGATAGTAAGTAGTTTCCACTCCTCTTGATCCTTCAAACTGAACTTCAAAATAGTATTGTAATGTTCCCTTACATCCGACTGGGAATGGAGATGCTGCATCATAAGTGTTGCCAGATCTATTAATCATACCAATCTGATTGTAATTTCCATTTGTACCAAATCTATAATATAGCTTAGCAACAATACTGTGTGCACCCAGCACAGATGTGATATCTGCATACATATATACAGAATCAACAACAGTTGGACTTGCCGGATCAGCAATGATGTTATTTAAAACAATACCTGCTGGGGCATAACCAATAACAATATCATCAACGCACAAGTTTGCACTACCTGTATTTTTAATTCTGACATATTTGCTGACTCGATCATTCATCAAAACAGTAAATTGCAAATATTCCGTAGTGTATATATCAGTAACATTTGTAATAGTTACCCAATCTGATTCTGATGTTCCACCTGTTTCAGATACTTGTATATCAAAACTTGCGGCAACTCCGCTATCTGTAAAATTTCTATACCAAAAAGTCAATTCCCCAAAACCATCCGTAACTTGTGGTGATTTTACATAAGATGTAGCCCCCGTGTTATTCAAATATGCTGCTTTACCCCTAAATTTTCGCTCATTATCTGTGGTTATAGAAGTGTTGTAGGCTTTCCAAGTATTATATGCAAAAATAAATGTTGAATCTGTATATCCAGCAGTTGTAGGCCAATCAGTAAAATCCATATATAAACATTTTTGAACATCTATCGACATGTCATCTTCTTGAAGTCTAAAAAGTACTTGAGCAACCAAAAATTCTGGAATAGACAAGCTATCTCCGCCTAAACTAAGTTCTGTGCTAAAGGGAAGACTAAAAGAATTGGATGAAGATGCTCCATAAGTTTCATCAACATCGTTGGTCGTAGTTGCCTCTATACTGAAATTCACTCCATTAATATATCCATTTCGCAGTGCAACACCTTGACGATAACCATTACCATCCAAAAACATAGTCACAGTTTGTGCAGGTCCTGGAGCAGGAGTAATAGGTACAATATCAACCTCCATTGAGTCAAATTTTGAGGTCAAAGCCATTGCTTTTACTGTATATGAATATGGCGATGTAGCCCCAGCTATTGGAGAATATTTAGGAGAATTTGCTCCTGTAAAAGTAGCTTTTACATAGTATTCAACTTTTGTTCCCGCAATCTGTTCAGGAATTGTTGATGAAGCAACATAAGCATTTCCTGTTGTATTGGTCATATTGATTGAAGCCCATGTACCACCAATTTTTTTCCAATATGCTTGTACAGCAAAGTTTTGAATATTACCCAACTTCTCAATTGAAGTAACAACAGTTGGATTATCATCATCATAAATATTATCAGGAGTAACTGTTGTATCTGTAATTACAACATTAACTTCTGGTTTAGTAATATTAATAGTATCAATACCTAGATTCCTAATTTTCTTCGTTGTTCCAGTCATGTTAACTCTGAAATATAAATTTGAATAAAGGTTAAGAGTCTTTGAATATGAAAGCCAAGTTTGAGCAGGTAATGTCAAACTAATATTCGTTATGGTTGTCCAGCTTGTTCCATTACCAGAAATCTGAACATCAAAAGTTACAGGTCCCTCTCCATCTACTCCATACTTGAAACTTATTGTTCCAATACCATTGGTTAGAAGAGGTGATTTAAGCTCCGAATCACCAAAACCTAGGTCATCAGGATCAACCTCCATATAAGCACAATAAGAACCTGATTCGGCTTGAAATGAGCTCAAACCTTCGTATACTCTTGAGCGTGTAACACTCCACCCAGAACTGTCCGTTGACGATGTAGTCGAACTCTGTGGGGCACCAGTCCAAGTGTCAAAATCTTGTTGATATATATCTGCCTTTGCTGACAATCCAGCAAAAGCAACACCCAAAAATGCCATCCAAACTATATTTTTAATTAAATTTTTCATTATATTTCCTTTTCTCTAATATAAACC
>Ga0209414_1000935_pt1 | contig 14122 bp, 16 predicted proteins | sample LakVidmifraction_4_FD_181154 | JGI IMG/M metagenome (GOLD analysis project Ga0209414, IMG submission 181154) | Hypersaline microbial communities from Lake Vida, Antarctica - Brine Hole Two &gt;0.2 micron (SPAdes) (version 2) | ecosystem: Environmental > Aquatic > Non-marine Saline and Alkaline >... | reverse complement strand
AAAAAATAGGGATAGCGAAAGAGCGCCACTAAGGTGTATTCCTTTGATGTCCAGTTTGAAGGTGTCCCAAACAGACTAGTCGTTAGCGTAAGGTTATATGACAATAGTAATATAAGTATAAAATAAAAGGCGAAAATTATGAATACATTTGCATTTTTTAGAGGTATAATTAGCTTGATTTATATTGGATTAGCTGGTGTTAGTATTTATTTAATGATACTAATGATTAAGTTATCATTACGCGGCATTAAGGCATTGGATATCTATATTGATAGGAATTCTAAAGGTAATAATATGTAAAGAAAAAATGATGATTCAAATAATTGCTAGGCTACTCATCAAGTTAAAGATCTAAAAAACATGAAAATGAATCGTAAAACAGCTGAAAAAAGAACTAATTAAAAAATACGTTATTAGAGCGGGTTCTTTAATTGAACTCTAGATATAGAAGGTGAAGATGAAACTATAAATTTTGAAGGGGATGGTAGTGTATAATAATTGATTATGAAAAGTCACAAATAAAAAGTAAATCTGGAGCTATCTATACTCCGCATAAAAAAATTGAAGTATTAGATGAAGATGCAGAAGGAATGATAATATGTGGCGGTTAGTATGGGGAAATTAGAGAAGAACTTAGCCAGCTCGTTATTAAATTTGATAGAGAAGAAAAACTATTAGCAGGTATATGCGTAGCTGGAACATTTATCCTCGCTAAAACAGGTATTTTAGAAAATCATAAATACACTACTCCAATACTTGAATGGTCAAGTAAGCATCAATCGACTTTTGGAAATGTAGATCCTTTTCCTAGCGAAAATCATGAAAAAAGTAGAGTTGTTAGAGATGGCAATGTAATTACAAGTTTAGGAGAAATTTTCGTGGATTTTTCAATAGAGATATGCGGTTGGTTTGGATTATTTAAAAATAGTGGCGAGAGAAATATTTTTATTTCACATATGAAGGGGTAAAAGTGATTTTATAAAAGTGAAATTAAGGAGTTGAAAACTGATGAATGATGAAAAAAAACTAGAAATAAAACGTCTTAAAAAATACATATGGGGAAGAGTTGAAAAAAGAGAAGACGATTATATTCAAAAATTAAATGGCAATATTAAAGAAATTATTTACAGTGTCGTTGATTTTGATGAAGAATTTACTTCTTATGTAAATGAGAATAGATTGAATTATTCGAATGATGATGAAATAGAGTTTATTCAAGATAAAATAGATTTAGATTATGTATTTATTGAATTGCTATTATGGTTTAAGTATTGCTTTGAAATGGAAAAAGGAAACTGGGCCTATGATGAAGCAGTGTGTTTGAATTGTAATAGTGGTCCGTTGATATTTAAAGAAGTGAAGGCAACAGATTTTATGGATAAAATAGTATGTCAGAATTGTTCTTATGAAATGATTAACGGAGAAAAGGGATTGGAGAAATTTGATTTGCAGACAACAAGAGTTTGATTAATAATTTATATTAGATCAATCAGTGAAATGGAGTATTATTGAAGATGACAATGAAGGAAATTAAAGTTGAAGAATATAATCAAGAGTGGAAATTAGAATTTAAAAAAGCTAAATTATTTTATGAAGAATTATTAATAGATATGGCGTTAGAAATTGTACATGTTGGAAGTACTTCAATAGAAGGCCTGTGGTCAAAACCTATATTGGATATTGACATAATAGTAAGAGATGAAACAATGAGTAAAAAAGTAATTAAACGTTTACAGAGCGTTGGATATATTCATCAGGGAAATTTAGGTGTTGAAGGTCGTGAGGCATTTAAATATTCTAAAGAGAATTGTAATTTGAATTGGATGGCACATCATTTATATGTTTGCATCAAAGGAAATGAAAATTTAAAAAATCATTTACTACTTCAAAAACATCTAAGAAAGAATAAAGAATCAGTAAAAAAATACAGTGCGTTAAAACGTGAATTAGCTAAAAAATATCCTAATGATATTATTTCATATATAGATGGTAAGACGGAACTTATATTAAGTTTTTTAAAAGCTGAAGGAATGAATTTAGAAGAGATATCAAGGATTGAATCTGTAAATAAGAAAGAATAGAAAACAGCAAAAATCTTTGGACAAGATAATGATTAGAGAGATACAATCCTTTTGACACAGTGTTGCCCAAGGATTAAAATAAGTGTTTGATTTTTAAAATGTATAAATTAAACAAGAGATATCACTTTGTTTCTATACATTTTATTGGGTCTACGTTTAGATTGTTCATGGCTAATGACATCGTAGAAAAATTTCCATGGGTTATGCGAAATAAGCTTAAATAGGAAATGATATAGAACATAAATTATAGGAGAAGAAAGGTTAGTCAATGAGGAAAAAGCTAAAATTATTAAATGGAGAATACAATGTTGTTATTAACGACATAAGACATTGGTATAAAGTGGGAAGTGCTGAGAAGAAGACTACACCAATTGTAATTATTCATGGCGGACCCGGTGGATATAATTATGTTTTTGAAAGAACAATAGGGCCATATTTGGAGCAATTTTCTACTATAATTTATTACGAACAGCGTGGATGCGGTAGATCGGATGCACCAGCATCTGAAACTGATTATTCAATTGAAGGCCTTGTTTCAGATCTTAAAGAACTATGTAGTTACTTAAATCTTCAGAAAATTATCCCCTTAGGTTATTCATTTGGAGGAGAGCTAGCTTTAGAATTTGCAATTGCATATCCAGAAAATATTGATAAAATAATTACACAAGGACCTTCAATGTTTTCAGATAATAAGCGAATGTCTAATACACAAGTAAATGGATTTCTAAGAGTTTCAGATCGTCTCGAAAAGAAAAAAATCAATGCAATAGTTAATTCAAAAATAGATATAGAAGAACAATGTTCGAGAATTTGGGCTATTGTCTCTACAGAGACAGTAGATAAGTTGCTATTTAAGAATCAGAAATTTGCGAAAATAAATAGAACCATGTGGACAGAGTCAGGATTAGTAAATACAGGACACATGATGAAAGCTTTGCTAAAATCTAATAGAGAAAATACCTTGATTGAAAGACTGAATCAAATAATGAGCCCGACCTTAATTATAACCGGAAGATACGATTATAACGTTGGTATAGAATTGAATAAGGAAATGGCAGAAAATATTAAGAAATCAACATTTGTTGTTTTTGAAAATAGTGGTCATTTTCCTGACATTGAAGAAAGTCAAAAATATGCAGATTTAATAAGAAGGTTTATTAAGACGTAAATTTTATTGAGATATAAGTAAAAAGTTAAAACCTAGAACACATATTTTCCGAAAGGGGAAGTGTTTTCATTAGGAGATGTGAAAAGTTAATTTATCTGTTGATACTATATTCTCGTATGGATCGAAAGAGGTAAATGATGTTTATTGTAAAATGTGATGCCTGTGGATTTGAACAGGTTGTAAAGAAAAGACTTGATAGTGATGTTTATGAAGCGCTCAAACATAATAACGGACTATACTGTGATAGGAGAGTTTGTGATGGTATGTCCCAGGTGGTTCCAGGGAGTTTTAAGAAAACTTGGGGTATATTTGGTGGCTGGACAGTCGTGCAACCAATGGATTTAGAAACGTATAAATCTGTTAAAAGAGCAAAAAAAATTCTCGAAATGGGCATTGCTCAAATGAATTCAAAGGATTAAAGAGACGAATGTGAAGCATTCTGTTAAGGAGTTTTTATATTGGATTAACAGAAATATTGAATTAAAAAAATGTGTAATAGGTACGCTTGCATTAATATTAAAAAGTCGCTCAAATAGAAGGGGATTAAGATGTTTAAAAAGATAGCACTTGCATTTTTCATAGTCATGATAATTCTTTCGTCATTAGCATATCATTTTTTTTCAGCATGAATAGTTTACCAGAAGGAAAAATGATAATGACATCTGAGTCATCTGACAACACGTATCTCATAAAAGCTTATTTGGTCAATACACATGCAACTGTAGCATTTAGCATAAGATGCGAGCTAATCTATAATAATGAATCGAAAAGAACAAAAAATATCTATTGAGGATACAGAGAAGATGCTGTTGAGATTAAATGGCTTAGTGATAATCGTGTAATAATAAATGGCAGAACCATAGAAGTACCTAACGGGAAGTATGATTGGCGAAGAAAAATATAAGTTCGGCATTGGCAGAGGACGCTTTATGGAACGTCTCATTAAATACAATATCACTTGTGTGGGAAAGCTCACCCTGTAAATATACCAAAGCCTTGTTCCATTAGGGGATACAATTAAATTTGTAACGAAAGGTGAAAAATGAAAAGAAAAGAAAATTTTAATGTCATTATAATAGTAGCTGTAGCAGTTATTTTTGCTCTAGTGATGCGTAATTTATCAATAAGCAATGAATTAGAAAGTTTAAATCAGAATGTAGATGCATTACAATATAAAATCAATGAAGTATCACAGCAACTGAAGACAGTAATAGAAATGAATAGTATTGTAAAAGATTCTCAATATAAAGTAGAGTTAGTAGAGGAAAATACTAGAAGTGAAGGAAAGGTTACCGTCGAATTCACATCAAATAAATTAGAAACCTACACTGATTTACAATTATTATATCGGACAATCTATGATCACACCAAGACAAAGAACTATGATTATTCCAATGAGAATTGGCACTACATAGATTTAAGTAGTAACAATGGGAGTTATTCTGCTGATTTTATTGTACCTTTTTCGAGTGATTATGAGTTGAAAGTTGCCTTTAAAGATGATAATAAAATAAATTATGAAAAATTGCCAGATCTAGATTTATATACAAAGGCAGAACAGGTCTTCATGAAGTGGATTAATATATATGGTGTGAAGAAATCGAAATTAGAATTTGATGTACAAATTGCTAAGTTTAAAACTGAACACGACATCAAACTATCAAGTGCTATATGTAATATATACTATGGTGATGATCTAGTGAATGTTACTTATATTCTAAAAGAGAATGAAGTCAGTGGTAGGAAAGAACCGAAAACGCAAATCGAGCATTTAAATGGTGAGTATTGGTTTATTATTAAAGAAATTGATTTCAGTAACGAAGATGAATTTGATCCATCTAAAGTGAAAATAGAAGTTTTTTTAGAAGATTCACTCGGAAACACATATAGACAAATTAAGATAGTAGACTAACAGGTGCTAGTTGCCTCTCTTAAAAAAATTGCAAATAACTTTTCACCAGCAGAAATATAAGTTTAATATTGATACTCAATTAATGGAAATAAAGGAGGAAAGTTATATGTTAAATGAAAAAAGATATGAATCATGTGATTTCATATAAGAAAACTATTTATCGCGTTGGAATGATAGCTACAGTATTGATTTTAGTTTTGGTTCCTGTTCAGATTATATTTTATCTGCTTTGGCCTCATCCCACAACAATTTTAAAGTGGTTTGAGCTATTTCAAAGAAACTGTTTAATAGGGCTCATTAGTTTTGACTTATTGTATTTGATAAGTATGTTACTGATGACATTTCTTTATTTAGCAATGTTTTTAGCCTTATATGAAGAGAAAAAAGTGCTAAGTATATTTGCTCTATCCTTAGGACTACTGGGGCTTTCAATTTACTATTCTTCGAATACAATGCTAGAAATGCTTTCTGTTAGTCGTCAATACGCACTAGCAATATCAGAACAGGAAAAAATGATCCTTTTAGCTTCTGGACAAATTTTTTATTCTACATGGAAAGGTACGGCCTACACTGTGTACTATCTGCTTAATGGGATATCCATTATTTTATTTTTTATAGCGATGATTCCTAATAAATTATTTAGAAAAAGAACAGCTTATATTGGATTATCAGCTGGAATTCTCATGCTCCTGCCGGCAACAGCAGGAATCATTGGTATGACAATGGCATTATTATCTTTGATACCCTGGATGATATTTTGTATCTTTATAGTACAAGATTTTAATCGAATCATTAGAAAGTGATGTTATAAAAAATGTAAAGCTTTTCTCTAACAGTGGATTTTTAAAATTTAATTCAAATGGATATGAAAGTAATAACTAGACTAGACAAAGCCAATCCAAGTGGTGTTGTATATCGATGCTTACGTTGTACAACAGTAATCCTTTTTTAAAAAGGAGGATTATAAAGATGATTGAGAACTGGAATGATAAGACTCTATATATTAAAGGCTTGTCAATAACACGTCTTGTAATAGCATTAATTGCATTAACCACTTTTGTTTTAGGTTTGCTCGGTATAGTGAATATTAGAGTGGCAAATAATATTGCTATACCGCTGTTAGGCGTGATATTAGTAATCAACGGTATGGAAAGTTATAAGCTAAAGAAAGTATTGGCTATATTTAATTTTGCAGTTGCGCTATTTATTTTTGGTGTTGGATTGTCAATATTATTTAAAAGTTTCTAGGAATGAATAGTACAGTCATTAAAAATTGGTGTACTTATTATTTAGGGAAAAGGTGAGCATATGTATAAAAAAGTTTTTGATCTTCTTTTCTATTTTGGATTAATGTCTATAGTATTAGGTCTTTATAAAATTGTTGAAGGTATACTTGATTATAATTCAATTCTTAAGGGATTGGGAAATTCATATTATTATTTTCTAATAGGTCTTTTAATAATTGGTTTTATTAGATTAATTGAGCTATTAGAAGAAATAAAAGAGTTGCTTCAAAAAGATTAGTATCTATAAATGAATTATCTCATAAAAAATACTCCCTCGATAGGAAACAGTTTGTTATTTACACTGTCTACTATAAAGGGAGTTTTTTAATTACTTCTATTTATGACTGACTTTTATTATTTAAAGTCATTGATTAATTGTTTTCGATCAGCTGGTTGAATATTTTTTTCTACTAATGGTTGATCGCCAATCTGTGGTTGACGGTCTAAAAAAATCGGTTGATCCGCTTGATATAAAATGCCTAGTGGGATACCGTCTTCACCAAACTCTTCTGCTCTTTTATAAGCTTCATACTTATCTGTTGGATCATAATCATCCTCTAGAATATATGAATGCTCCTTATACCATTGATAGGTATTGACTTTGTTGAAAGTTACACAGGGTTGAAGTATATCCACTAAAGCATAACCTCTGTGTTCAATAGCTTTTTTCATGATTTCAATTAGATGCTCTTTGTTACCAACGGAAGCTCGTGCAACAAATGTGGCATTCATAGTAATGGCCAATTGTAATGGATTAATTGGATTGGCAGTGATGCCATTTGTCTGAACGGGAGTTGTTTGATTGAAACCCGTTGTTGGTGATGCTTGACCTTTTGTCAATCCATAGATTTGATTGTCGTGAACAAAATGTGCAACGTTTAGATTACGGCGCATATTGTGAATGGTATGATTACCACCTTCACCATAGTTATCACCATCACCAGATTCAACGATGACTTTCATATTTCTATTTGCAATTCTCATCCCTAAAGCAGGGGGCATTGCTCGACCATGTAAACCGTTAAAAGCATTGATGTCAATATAGTGTGGCATTTTAGCTGCTTGACCAATACCAGAGAACATGGCTACATTACTGTGATCTAATTCTAGTTGTTCTAATGCTTCTTTTAAGGCTTCTCGTAGTGGTAGGTTACCACAACCAGGACACCAACTTGTTTTTTCTGACAACTTAAATACACTATTCGTCATTTATAACACCTCATTTTTAATACGTTCAATAATTTCTTTAAAAGTAAATGGGCGACCATTATATTTTAAAATCTGAGAATCAATTGATAGACATGTTTCTTGTCTGATTAATTTAGAAAATTGTCCCATAGAATTATTCTCAATTACAATTAATTTTGATTTCTTAGCTAATTCAGTTAATTTCTTAGTTGGTAATGGCCACACATGATTAAAGCTTAATAAGCCGATCTTATCAAAAGCCTCTATTGCTTCTAAGCATGGGCTGTAAGTTGAACCCCAACTGATTAAAACATATTCAGGATCATCTGGACCTTTATAGATAGGCTCCTCTAAATCTTCTTTAATGAAAAGATCTAGTTTCCGTTGTCTTTTTTCAACCATTTTCTTTCTAATATGCATATCTTCACTAATTCTTCCATATTCAGTATGTTCATGACTGTCACCCATAACATAACTATTTGACAGTTGGCCTGGATAAACTAGAGGCGATAATCCGTTTTCTGTTAACTCATAGCGTTTAAAGTCTTTCACATCAGATTTTTCTTTATTGTTAAAATAATAATTTTTATTTTCTAATGCATCAATATCAAATGTTTTAAAATTTTGTTTTGTATCAGCTAAATATTGATCTGTTAAGATAATAAAAGGCATCTGATATTTTTCTGCTAAATTCATTGCTTTAAATGTTTGATAAAAAGCATCTTTTTGATTTCTAGGGGCACTGACAACTAAAGGAAACTCTCCTGATGAAGAATTAATAACAAAATTCAAATCTCCTTGACTTGTACGTGTCGGCATACCTGTTGCCGGACCTGGTCTTTGAACATTGGCAATCACCAAAGGTAATTCTGCCAATGAAATTAAACCGATGGTTTCATTCATTAAGGCAAACCCACCACCAGATGTTCCGGTCATGGCTCGTATACCACCGTAGGAAGCACCAAGGGCCATATTTACAGCTGCTATTTCATCTTCTGCTTGTTCAACAGCAATATTTAAATCATTTGCATGCTTAGCCATATAATTTAAGATCCCTGTAGAAGGTGTCATAGGATAGGCTGAGTAAAACTGTACACCACCGATAGCAGCGCCAAAAGCAACGGCATCATTACCATTGATTAATATTTGATCATCATTTTTTTCTACCTTTGGTAATGGTAATTTTTCATCTAGCAAATCGTAACCTTTCTTTAAAGATTTGATATTTGCCTCAGCAATAGCTTCGTCTGAATCAAAGTAATGGGTAACAATATTTGAAGCTTCTTCAAGATTTACACCTAAAATTTTCAAAATACTGCCAACAAATGCCATATTTGAAACCCGACTATTACCAATTTCTTTACCTATTTCCTTTACGGGTATATTGACGAGTTTTTCATGTTTTTCATCACCATCATATAAAATGAGTCCATTTTCTTTCATTTCATTTTCATGGATTTTTATACTTTCTGCATTTAGTGCAATTAATAAATCGATTTCCTCTTCAGAACTGGTAATCTTTTCATCTCCTATACGTATTGACATGAAGTTATGTCCACCTCTAATACGCGACATATAATCCTTTGTTGAATATATATCATATCCTAATCTAAAGAAAATTTTAGATAAGATATTGTTAAGAGTTTTTAAGCCTTGTCCAGCTGCGCCTGCAATAACAATATTAACTTTCATATAACCTCCAAATAATCTACTAATTTCTCATTCCTGCTCTCTTACTAATATTCCCTAATTTAGGCGGATTAAACATAAAAAAATAAAAATATACTTGAAGTTTCAATCCTTAGTGATATTATAGGGTATATAGATAATAAGGGGTGACTAATGACAGAAGAAAAAGTTTTAAATAATATGATTTCAATATTTAAAAAAGGTATAAAAGATGAAGCAAACAAATTAGGTGTTGAGTTTGAACACTTTATCATAGATAAAAATTCTTTAATGAGTTGTGACTATGAAAGTGGTGTCAATAAAGTAATGGTAAATTTAGTAAAAAAAGGGTGGCAGCCATTAAATCCTGAGTCTAAGGAAATATTAGGTTTAATGAAAAATGGACACTCTATTACTCTAGAACCTGGTGGACAGATTGAATTGAGTCTTAAACCCTATGTAAAAATTCAAGCGATTAAAAAAGCCTATGAAGAAATTCTAAATGAGATCAAGGCATCATTACTATCTAATCAGAAGATTATAAGTTTAGGGTACCATCCAAAATCAAAAATTAATACGCTAGAAATTTTACCTAAAGTTCGGTATCATCAAATGTTTGAATATTTTAAGACGTGTGGAGAATATGCTCATTATATGATGAAGGGGACTGCGTCTACACAAGTCACTATTGACTATAATTCTGAAGAAGATTTTATAAAAAAATTTAGAGTGGCTAATTTCTTAAGTCCATTTATCTACAGAATCTTTGACGCCTCACCAATATTTGAAGGGGCGCTTTATAACAAGCATAATTTGAGGCTTAAAATATGGGATAATACGGATCAAAGAAGATGTGGAATTCCAAATCAAGCACTAACAAATTTAAACTTTGGTTTTAAAGATTACGGGCAGTACATTTTAGAGTCTCCACCAATTTTTTTAAAAAAAGAAAATGAATATATTTTTACTGGTAACGAAAAATTAAAAGATTTAGTAAAAGATGTCAAAAATGATCAAGTGGATTTAGAGCAAGTCCTTGGGATGGTATTTCCTGATGCCCGATTAAAAGGGTGTCTAGAATTAAGAATGCCAGATGCACTACCATATCCATTTAATATGGCTGTTCCTGCTTTGGTTAAAGGCATCTTTTATAACCCTTCTGTACTAGAGAAGTATTATGAACGATCCTTAGATTTTAATGACTCAGATTTTCATAAATTCAAGGAAATGTTAAAAGAAAATATGGATATTGAGTATAAGGGTATAGATACAAAAATTTTAATTAATGAAATATTTGAAGATGCAATTAATGGATTAAGTGAAGAGGAGTCCTTGGAGTTGATTCAATTGAAGAAAATAATTGATTCCTATGGTAGTATGTCTAACTTATTGAAAAATCTATATGAAACTAAAACATCAGACTTTCTTTCATTGATTTCAGGGGGACAGTAAAATGACGAATGAACAAAAGCTTATAGAAGACATTGCAAAGAATTATACAAGTTATTATGAAGATTTTATTAAAATTGATGGGGAAGTAAAAAATTCAAAAGCAGTTTATAAAGGTGAACCCGTTCCCTTTTTATATATACCAAAGTTATTTACTAAAGAAGACGTTGTAGATTTTAATGTGATTACGAAGGATATTTTCAAGTTAGTCAATAAGACAATTAATCTTTACTTAGAAAATGAAGAGGTTCGAAAGATTTATAACTTTGACGCGCGCTTAGAAGAGTTGATTTTATTAGAAAAACCTTATAAAGCAAATGTTCCAATGGGACGGTTCGATATTTTTTATTACGAAAAAGGAAAATACAAATTTTGTGAGTTAAACACTGATGGCTCTTCAGCAATGAATGAAGATATGGTTTTATCAGAAATCATAGGTGAGAGTTTACTTCTAAGAAAATTGAAGGAAGACTATGATATTCATTCCTTTGAATTATTTGATACTTGGGTAAGTGAAGTTGATGCTATAGGAAAAGAAGCTGGAATTACAAAAAAAAATCCGACAGTGTGTATATTAGATTTTATTCATGATGAACCATCAATTGAATTTGTTGAATTCAAGAAGTCCTTTGAAAAAAATGGTTATGATGTAGTAATTGCTGATCCGAGAGATTTAGTCGAAGAAAAAGGATACTTGTACTACGAAGATAGGAAGATAGATATCATCTATCGACGTTTGGTGACTAAAGATTTAATGGAGAAATATGATGAAATACCAGATCTAATAAGAGGTATTAAGTCAAATAAAACATGTATCATTGGAAATTTAAGAAGTCAAATTGTCCATACAAAGTTGTTTTTTAGAGTTTTACACGATGAAACTTTTCAAAAGTACTTAACTGAAGAGGAGATAGAGTATATTGATGCACATATCCCAGTAACAGAAAAAATAACTGAAATAAAGAAAAAATATATAGAGAATAAAGATTGCTTTATTGTAAAACCCATTGATGATTATGCTTCAAAGGGGGTTTTTTCAGGTCTTGATTTAACTAAAACAGAGTGGACTATAAAATTAAAAAATGCTATGAAGGAAAATTATTTAATACAGGAATACTGTCAACCGGCTTATAGCGAAAATATAATATTTGATTCTGCAGATGATTTCACCGTGAAAAAATTTCGAAATATTACAGGGCTATTTGTTTATAATGAATCTTTATATGGTATTTATTCTAGGTTAGGATTGAATTCAATAATATCCGGTATACATGAAGGTTATACAGTACCATCATTTTATATTGGAAATAAAAAGTAATCTAGAGAAGAGGAGTATATTAGATGAGACTCCTTTTTTGTGTCTAAATTATCTTTAATTAGAAAAAAATGTAAAAAGAAAAATTTAATGATATAATTAAATTGGATATTGTAAATGTTTTTTATTATCAGCGATGGACATCAGTGAAATAAGGTCTTTTAGAGATTTATAAATGAGGCATTGACTAAAAAAAGGAGCAATTATGGAGAGTAAAATTAGTTTGATAACGATTTGGACAGAGAATATTGAAAAAATGAAAAGTTTTTATAATCAAGTGTTAGGCTTTGAAATAATAAATGATCTTGGTGAGTATGTTGAGTTTAATAATGATGGGGTACGATTTACAATATGTCTTAGAAAAGTAATGTACGATTTTTCTGAAGCCTACAAAAGAAAATCTGAGGGTCAAGGATTTGAATTAGCATTTCCATGTGAAAATCCAAAGGCTTTAGATGATACGTATAAAGATTTAATAGATAAAAGGGCAAAAGGAATTCATCCCCCAGCAGATATGCCTTGGAATCAACGAACTGCTCTGTTTGCTGATCCAGATGGAAATATTCATGAGATTTTTTGTGAATTATAGAAAGCAATTATAGTGAATGTTGTTGGCATTGACGGCTGCAAATTCGGTTGGATAGCAATTAATTTAAGATCAGAACTTATTTGGGATGTAAAATTATATTCAGGCATTAATGAAATGTTAGAGGTTTATAAAAAAAGTGATTGTCTTTTAATTGATATGCCTATAGGTTTGAAGACTCAATCGAAAGAGGAACGCCTTTGTGATAAAGAAATTAGACGTGTTTTAAAATATCCTAGAGGTATGAGTGTTTTTGTTGTCCCTACTAGAGCTGCTATTTACTGTGATAGTTATAGTGAAGGAAATAATTTAAATAAAAAACTAGTCAACAAGGGTATTTCTAAGCAATTGTGGGGGATTGTTCCAAAGATAAAATCATTGGATCAATACTTAATTGAAAATGAAATTTATCGAAATAAAGTAAAAGAATCCCATCCAGAATTAGCATTTATGATGCTAAAGGGGAAGGCAATGGATTATAGCAAACGGAAAAAAGAAGGCTTCATTGAAAGAATAGAATTACTAGAAGAAATCTATCCAAAAACTCGAGAGATCGTTAACTATACCCTAGATACGTTTCAAAGAAAAGAAGTTAAAAGAGACGATATTTTAGATGCATTGGTTCTAGCAATTAATGCATATCTGGGAGAAAAATATACTTTTAAGAAATATCCAAATAGTACTATTCAAGATTCTAAAAGACTTGAAATGTCAGTAACGGTTTTAGACTATGAGTTGATTAAAAAATTGTCTTTTAAAGAATTGAGAAGTGTTTTTAATAGTTGAGCAAGAAAGTAGGTGATGTTTTGAATAAAAAAATTGGAATGATTATTGGTATACTCCTTTTAGCTTTGGTAGTTTTACTTAGCCAAAATAGTCAATTGAGAAAAGAAATTGAAAGTTTCGAAGATTCAAATACTGTTAATCTAGAAATGATTGATACTAAAGAAAATAAGATTGACGAATTACTGAATAATTACAAAGAAGCATTGAATGGAAATAAAAGCCTAGAAGAAGTAAATGATAGCCTTAACTTAAGAATTAAAGATTTAGAAATGATTGACTATATTGCTAAAATAAAATTAGAGGAAAAGGGAATTGAAGATTATAGAATAATAGAAGAGGATTTAAAAGAGAAGCCAGAGTTAATATCTATTGATGGCGTACTTGGTGGAACAATGTATTTTACCGATGTTAATTTACTGAATGATCAGTGGGTATATGCAACCTTTGAAGATGGTCATATCACGGGTTCTGGATTATATGAATTTCAAGTTGTTTCTCCAGATGAAATTAAATGGCAAGAGATAATTGTCGGAACAGATTAATAATAGCATTGTGAAGTAAGTAGAGGGCGTTTTTGTTATAATTAAAAAGTTAAATATCATTTTAATTTGATGAAATAACTTTAAACAAGCAGTTGAATAGGAGGAGACTATGGGTAAGGATAAAAAAACTAATGCCATGCG
>Ga0209414_1000933_pt1 | contig 14125 bp, 10 predicted proteins | sample LakVidmifraction_4_FD_181154 | JGI IMG/M metagenome (GOLD analysis project Ga0209414, IMG submission 181154) | Hypersaline microbial communities from Lake Vida, Antarctica - Brine Hole Two &gt;0.2 micron (SPAdes) (version 2) | ecosystem: Environmental > Aquatic > Non-marine Saline and Alkaline >... | reverse complement strand
CCCTTAATATTTGGCCCTATCTCAGACAGAATATAATAGGTGAATATTCAGCTTATGAATATCAAGCGCGCCCTACATCTATTATGTTTCTTTATTACCAAACTTTAAGGGTACACCGCCACCAATCAGTAATAAGTCATTGACCGTATTTAAGTTATTCGAGTCTGGATTGGCACGCGCAATATCAGCAAGCTTACGCGTTGGCGTCTTAGTTGAGAGCGCTGTAAATGCTTTACGAACCGCTGCATCGGTATTGTGCGGGCCAACACTGTTATCACGTTGCAAGGCAATGAGATAACCACCACGATCGACGACCGCTACCACAGCAGATTTACCTTCGGCATGACAGGCCACCATGGTGAGCATCAATTAATTCATTGGCGAGCTCTAAAGAGACATTAGGCTGTTGTAATACTAGGCTAGCTTTGCCAACAGTAGGTGTAGCAGCCAAAACACCGGTTGAACAGCCGATTACTGCTAACGTTAATAAAGCTTTAGATAAATGGTTTGATATTGAACGCATCAAAAATTCCTGAGATGTCACTCACATATGTGAGCATGGGTTTGAAGTAATATCTTATAACGTTCAAAGTATTACACTAAAAAGTTAATCAATATAACGGCTAGTAACGGGTAAAATACGCTCGTCTTAAACGACTTAAAACCTTTGATCAGTTTCTTGCTGTTCGCTATCTGCTAACTTCTCATCATAATTAATATAGGGCACTTTTTTAATGGCATAAAGCTTAAAAGCATGCCAATAAATGCGTGTCAATGAGCTAATATTCATCAGCGGATTTTTCCGTAAGCTGTGCCGAACAGAATCAGCAGTCATCGGTACGCCAGACATCTTTATACCCGTTTTTAATACTTCACCGCGCGCGTCACTGATATTGATCGCAATACGAACTTGCAAGCAATTGGATGATTCTTTGCTTTGCTTGTTTACCGAAACTTGCCAGCAATATTGCTGATCGATGGGATTAAAGGGGGACACATGAAAGTTTTTATCATGACAAAACTCAGTGTCCGCCCCATCTAATAAAAACCCATAATAATGACGTTTATTCCACGGCGTATTAGAGACTTCAGCTAATAAATGAGTCGGCATCTGCTCATTATCAAAGCCCAAATAGAAGTTCACTGGGCTAAAATACACCCCTACGTTACGGCAGACTACCAGCCCGATCATATCGCCTGTCGGCGCGCTACCGGTATGTTTCATAAACGCATGATATAAACGCTTTGCTAATTTTTGAGCGGGTGCTTGGGCTGCGTTACAGCCGTCATTTGCATTGTCAGAAATATTAGCAGTGTTATCGTTGCTGTCCCCATTATTTCCATCGACATCTTCTGAGCCATCTAAACCCATTAAATAATCTTCGGCGCAAAACTGCTGTAGTGCCTTATGCTGTGCTGAAAATAGCGGCAGTCCTTTAAAACGGATACGCTTACTTATTGTCGGCGTCTTTACCTCGGGTAGGACCTGCCCTGCTGCTAAAGCGCTAATGTTCACGCCCCAATAACGGTACGGATAAGCAAACTTGTGCACACTTGGCAGCAGACGACTATGCCATGTCGTTCCATAAAAAAGCTGATGCGGCATCGTTTGCGACACCTTTGAATGGATAGATTCAGACGACGGTGACAAGGTAGGCATAATATTCTCTTAAATAAAAAGTAACTTAATGACAGTCTTACTTATAAACAACTTCACGGTATATGCAACCTAGCGGCGACGTCCGAAAAATCCGCGTTTCACCTTGTCTGTATGGCTCACAGCATCCGTCTGTAAGGTAGCAATATAATCAACCAGCTCTTGATTGGTAGTGGCAGTCATCACCTGACGTTTCTTAAGTTTGCGCGGCTGCTTATCCGCTTTTACCGGTAAATCCTGATAACGAAATGGTGTATGCGCACTCTCAGCATCAGGTAGATGACTAGGGTCTACCTCATCCTTAATATCAATAGTGCTACCTAAGGCCTGACAAACGCGCAGACCACTTCGTACTCCGTCTTCATGAAAACCATTAAACCAATATGCCCCGCAAAAGTGAGTATGCAGACCGCTACCGGAAATACGTGACCACTGAGCTTGGGCATTAATCATCGCTTTATCAAAGACCGGATGGCTATAATCAATGGTTTTAATCGTCTGTGCCGGATCAATCTCACGATTTAAAGTCACTAAATAGTTATGTTGCTTGGTCAAGCGCTGTAAGATATTCATATGATAAGTGAGCACTGGTTTTGATGTGACTTGCTCCCTATTGTCATTAGCAGCGGTTTTTTGGCTATTTTTTACCTCGGATTCTATATCTACCTTGTTGTTGATAAGATAATTCCAACTTGCCCATGCCAAAGGCTTCTTGGGCAACACACTGGTATCAGTATGGAGTACGGCAGTATTTTTGGTAAAGTGAAAATGGCTAAGCACCTCTGACTCATCTGAACTGGCATCACTTAATAAACGCAAAGCGGTATCGGCATGGCAGGCAAAGATAACCTCATCGACTGTTAATGATTGGGAGTCACTACTGGTTTTAGTCTCTGCATCAGTATTTATATTGGTATTTACATTAGCATCTGTAAAAGTTATGGAAATCTTGTCATCGTGACGTTTAATAGACTGTACCGGACTATTAACCCGTACCATCCCGCCCGCTTTAACAAAGCGCCTCACCAACTTATTAACATACTGCTTAGAGCCGCCCTTGATAGTAAACCACTGCGGACGGTTAACGACCTCCAGTAAACCGTGGTTATCAAAGAACTGTGCGAAAAACACTAACGGAAAGTCTTCAACTTCTTCCAGACTGGTTGACCAGATGGCTGATACCATAGGTAATAGATAGTTATCAGTGAATAACTGGCCATAACGTTGATTGGCTAAATAACTACCGAGCGTTTGCTCAGTAAATATACTGGTGTCTTGTCCCTGCGCTCGAGCACTGTCATAATCTTTACTAAGCTGAAGAATGTGTTTATTGAACTGTAAAATATCTTTGATAAACCGCCAAAACTTGGGGCTAAGTATATTTTTACGTTGCGATAATAGCGTGTTGAGCGTATGACCATTATATTCAAAGTTGCGGTCAGTGTTTTTGACCGAGAAGCTCATATCAGTCGCTTGAAATGGCACTTGTAAATCATGCAACAAACGGAAAAAATTAGGATAAGTTCGCTCATTAAAAACAATAAACCCGGTGTCAATTGCGCTAGTCTCTGTTTTACTCGCTTTTGATTTTTTACCGTCTTGCAGCGCCACATCAATAGTATTAACATGCCCGCCGATATAATCATTGGCTTCAAATACCGTCACATCATATTGCTTAGCTAAATAATGCGCACAAGTTAGCCCTGATACCCCTGAGCCAATAATAGCTATTCGTTTTTTTTTCTGAGTATTTAATGGGTCTTTGACAATACTGCTATCCTTTACAGGCGTTCGCTGGCGACGAATAAACGACATAAACACTTTCCTTTGTACTCTATTTAGATATTCTATTTGATAGGGTATTGCTAACTACTTTTTATTCATTTTCTTGCTGACTTGCTGCCAAACCATATCCGGTAACGTACCCAAAGCCTTTAGCGGTAACGTTAGCTTTTTAGGAAACTCAATCACCTCATCACCATTTTCAATACCGTCACGAATAGCACGACTGGCCTGTTCTGGTGTTTGAATAAATGGCATTGGGAAGTCGTTTTGTTTGGTCATTGCGGTTTCTACGAACCCCGGTACGACTAAGCTTACTGATACTTCATGTGGCGCCAAGCTAATTTGCAAAGTTTTCATTAGATAATGAATTGCCGCCTTTGAGCTACCATAAGCTTCTGCACGTGCAAACGGTACGTAAGCAGACGCTGAACCTATACCCACTAATCGTCCACGTGAAGCAATCAGTTTAGGCAATACGCCTTCAATAGCATGCGATAAGGTGCCCATATTGACCGACATCACTTTCATAAATGCGCTACTATCAAAGTTTGGCATATCTAGATATTCGCACATGCCAGCGCCACAAATTGCTAAATCGACCTGATTAATCTTGTCGAAGGCCTCAATGACCTTGTCACGGTCCATTAAGTCCAAATCAACCGGCGTTGCGCCTAGGTCTTTAAGCTCGGCAAGCGCTTCATCATCACGGCCGACCGCATATACTTCGTGACCTGCTAGAAGATAGTCTTTGGACAATTGATAACCGATACCAGAGGTCGCACCAGTAATCAAAATATGAAGTTTTTTAGGAGAACTTGTCATCTTAAACATCCTTTTAAATCGTTATGGAGGGACATGAAACTTTTAAAATATGCCTTATTCTATGCGAGCAGTAGTTGTTTTTGTTCACGCTAAGCTAATCAAAGAATTGCTTTGATTTACCAAATCTAAATAATCAGTATTTAGACAATTATAGTATAAGGTGGCACGGCTATTGTTGTAACTTCGCAAGCGCATGGTTAGCTATCGGTTTTTATTGACCCAACTTATTAAGACAATATGAAAACTAATACAGTTAACTCGCGGTAATTTTAATGCGAAGAAAATCAGTGCAGACTATAATTCTTCTGTTACCAGCGGCCTAAGACAGGATAATATCAGCATGCTACAATGCCAAAACTGCACGCACTTATATAATTAATGTTAAATAAAATTGATACGTATATAAATGCGTGCAGCTGATAAAAAATTTTTAGCGTGCTATGCGCTTCGCCAGACAGACAGAGGCTGCAAAATTTCTACCAGCCACACTGCATCTGCCCTAAAGTGTACCGACCATATTAATAATTAAACGAAGCTATTTAGGCGGACTTATCGATTAGGCAAAGCTATATTTTTTACCTAATCGCGTCCTTACCATGCCCTGATAACTATCAAAGCTTTATGAAAATTGTCAAAACGTTATATAATCATTATTTGACTTCCCTAAACCTCAACCACAGATAAAAAGGATCTCTCATGAGCGAACTGCAACTGTCTGACCGTGTCAATAACATCAAGCCGTCACCTACCCTTGCCATCACTAGTAAAGCCAAAGAACTAAAAGCGGCTGGCAAAGACATTATCGGTCTAGGCGCTGGCGAGCCTGACTTTGATACCCCAGAACATGTCAAACAAGCGGCGATTAAAGCGATTAATGATGGATTCACTAAATACACGGCCGTTGATGGTACTCCTGAGCTCAAAAAAGCAATCATTGAAAAGTTCAAGCGCGATAATGATCTCAGCTATGAGCCTAATGAAATCTTAGTATCAGTCGGTGGTAAGCAGTCCTTCTTTAACCTTGCACAAGCTTTTATCAACCCAGGTGATGAAGTTATCATCCCAGCACCGTACTGGGTCAGCTACCCTGACATGGTTATCATCGCAGAAGGCGTGCCGGTCATCGTCAAATGTCCTTCTGAGCAAGATTTCAAAATCACGCCACAACAATTAGAAGACGCCATCACTGACAAAACCAAAATGTTGGTACTGAACAGCCCTTCTAACCCAACGGGTATGATTTATACCTTAGACGAGCTAAAATCTTTGGCTGAAGTGCTCAAAAAGCACCCACAAGTCTATGTTGTATCAGATGATATGTACGAGCACATTCGCTGGACCGGTGATAAGTTCTATAATATTTTGAACGCGGCTCCTGAGCTAAAAGACCGCGCTATTATCTTAAATGGTGTATCAAAAGCTTATGCGATGACCGGCTGGCGTATCGGTTATGCGGGTGGCCCTGCCAAATTGATTGGCGCGATGAAAAAAGTACAGTCGCAGTCAACCTCATGCCCAGCGTCAATCAGCCAAGTTGCTGCCGAAGCGGCTATCAGTGGTGACCAAAGCGTCCTTGTGCCAATGGTAGAAGCGTTTGAGAAGCGTTGTGACCTCGTCGTTGACGGCTTAAATGCGATTAAAGGCATTACTTGCTTGCATCCTGACGGCGCGTTCTACGTCTACCCTAATATCGTGCCTTTGATTAAAGCTGCTGGCCTGTCTTCTTGTACTGAGTTTTCAGAATGGTTACTAGAGAAAGTTGGCGTTGCTGTCGTTCCTGGTGATGCATTCGGTCTTGGTGGCTATATGCGTATCTCATACGCCACTGATGAAGCAACGCTAAAAGATGCACTATCACGGATCGAAAAAGCCGTTGCGGACTTAGACGTTACTGAATAAGCATTAACAATTAGCTAGTTTGAAAGAGGATACTTAAGAGTGATTTCAAAACCAAAAAAAGGCGTCCCATAAAGGGCGTCTTTTTTCTATTATTGAATCTATTGTTCGTCGAATTTAGCGTATAAAATTCGGTGTTTAAGTATTAAATCTTATATTTTTTATAGAAAGTGCAAAAAAGGCTTGACCTATTTTTTATCTTTGCTAGAATACGCCCCACTTAGCACGAACTTGAAAGAGTCTGCGTTAAGCTAACTGTAAGATAATAAACACTTACAGCTCATTCCTCAATAGCTCAGTTGGTAGAGCAACGGACTGTTAATCCGTGTGTCCCTGGTTCGAGCCCAGGTTGAGGAGCCAAATTTCAGTAGTCGCTAGTAAATTTTTTGAGTCATCTTTGATTCGATTATGGCATATGCCAAGACCCTCATCACTTTGATGGGGGTTTTTTTATGGCTACTATTATAAGACATTGAATATCTCTGATGCTACTCGATTAGAAAGCTATTTTCGCTTTCAATCATGAGTTATTGACCTTAATTTTCACATTTATAACAATAAGCAGAACTATCTATTAGGCTAGGGTTGACAGATATCAAAACCTTGGCTAAAATGTGCACCTCTTAACGCGAACAAGCTTAGCGGCTATTACCGTTGTTGTTTAGCCAGTTTTTCGTTATCACAGCTTATTCCTCAATAGCTCAGTTGGTAGAGCAACGGACTGTTAATCCGTGTGTCCCTGGTTCGAGCCCAGGTTGAGGAGCCATATTGTGGAAAGCCTTCATCATTATCCGATGAAGGCTTTTTTATGGATACTGTTTTGGTGTTGCTGTAGTTTTCTTTTGAGCGGTTTTGTTGTATGGTAAGTATTACTGATAACTTTTGGTTAATAGCCTCTATCGTAAATATTTTCAGATGGTAGCGACGCTGTTAGCGAAGAGCTTAAGGGCTATTTATTTAAAAGCTGTCTATTGTTTAAGCGCTGTCTCTAGTTCTCGTTCAAGTTCTTTATTCCTACTCACTAACAGTAATGGTTTATTATGATACCTGTACGCATTAAAAATAAATTTTCTGAGCATCCACAAAAAGTCATGCGCCCCATTAGTATTCGTCTCTCTGAGGAGATGATTGAGCTGTTAGGAGCAACCTCATCAGAGCTTGGCTTTAAACGTATCCAAGGGCTGATTCGCTTGTACATCCGTCAAGGTCTTGACCGTGACCACCAGGATTATACGCTAGCGCATGACGAGGTGTTTATCGAGACCTTACGCAAAAAAGGCGTGAGTCAACACATCATCGATGAAGCTATTGTAGTGACGCATAATAACAACATCACCCATCCGCTATCTGAGCTACAAGATAAATAATAAAAGCGCACACAGCAACGGGCTTTATTGACATTTATCAACGGCACTAGCCTTGGTGTTAAAGATATAATGAGTTCCCTATCTAGAGGCTAATTTGCATAATAGCGCTTAGCCTCTACCTCTGTGGTTCTTAATATTCTGACTTTTTCACTATTGTTCTTTCTGTTTTACTGCCCTTCTTAGTTTTACACTGTTCTTCTTGCCTGCATTACTTATAGAACCTTCTTGATTTTAATACATTTTCCTTTCTTTTATCATCCCTTAAATACGCCTAGCCGTCGTCTTGCAAAATTTAACATACTGTTTTGCAGTGATTGGGCACACTGACTCTTTAAACCCAGTATATTGTAGTGAATAGTCTGAATTGAGGCTGTGCTATAAAGGGTGATGCTGTCGGCTGTCTTTGTAGATAGTAATAGTAAACACAACCAAACCTAAAGCAATTTGTTAATTCCAATTATAAATATTAACACTGGATAACTAGTAGCGGAAGCTGACAAGGAGGTGAGTAATGGTAACTTTGTTAAAAAGGTGTTTAACCTTAAAAAGGTATTCAGCACCTGATGATCATGCATCTATGCAATGCTGTGCAACGTCATGCCAAGCGGTAATTGACAGCCCGCCTAAGCCTACTCGAACTATTTTGTTACTAATGCTAGCATTTGCTGTAATACCGGCCATAAGTAGCTGCTCAATGCCGCAGAATGACCCCAGTAAGCAGACGATACCCACTGATTCTGATCAATGGCAAAAAAAGCTGGGCAATACCTTCGAGCAATTATCTAACAACGATAGACAACTACTGAGCCGTTATATGCTACGGATGAAACTTAGTGATGCTTATGAGTCAGGAGCGATGCCGCGCACGACTATCAAGCAAGCTTTAGTACAGCAGCGTGAATATGAACGCTTGCATCCTAATAATCCAACGGGTAAAAAAAGCCCAATTGTCGCTAACAAGCAAGTTGGCGCTGTCGATGCTCAGATTTATCCTATTGCCCTACTTCCTATCAAAACCAGCGATGATGACAGCTTAAATCAAGTTAAGCTCCAGTTTATGTTGTCTAATCATGGCAGCATACCTATTAAAAGCTTTAAAGGCTCGCTACTAATGAAAGATGCCAAGCTAACTCAAGGCAAAGGCTTTAATGTACCGCTCACACAGTTTACACCGCCTATTACGCCTGAACAGTCGGGTAAAATAGTGATTGAGACTAGTATCGAAGACATCAACGTCATGCGCGCTATTAAAAATGCACAGGATGTGACGATAGAGATTAGTAAGGGCGCACTAACCCTGACTGATGGGCAAAAAATTGAATTCAGAGATAAACTTGCGCAGTGATTAGCGAGATTGGCAATATTTGAATAGGTGAATGAGGTCTGTATTAAGTACCCAGCTGGTTTGTAGCCCCCTTTAAACCATTCTTAAATTGTCTAGTAGTTAATGATAACCATAAAAAAAGCCCCAATCAATTAATGACTGGGGCTTTTTTTATTTACGAATTTGGAGGAGACGGAGAGATTCGAACTCTCGAAGGGCTACGAACCCTTGTCGGTTTTCAAGACCGGTGCATTCAACCACTCTGCCACGTCTCCATTTGTGCATCATTATAGCGATCTGAAATAAGAATGCAAGGGCTAATGTAAAAAAACTAAATTATTTTGTCGCTAACCGCTGTTTGCTGGCCTGTTGCTGACTAGAAGCGAGATGCAGACACATATCTAATAGCCGATTGGCATAACCCCATTCGTTATCATACCAGGCAAAAACCTTATACTGATTGCCCACTTGCATCAACTGCTGACCGTCTATGATGAGCGATTCAGGCTGATGGATAAAGTCGCTTGAGACCAATGGCTCATCGGTATAAGCCATGATGTTGACCAAGTGTCCTTCACTGGCAGATTGTAGCGCCTCTCTCATCGCCTCTATACTAACATCTGGCGTACTAAACACAAAGGTCACATCAATAGCAGCGACATTAATAGTCGGCACCCGAATAGAATGACCATTAATTTTGCCGACCATCTTTGGTAGCACGCGCTCAGTGGCCGCGATACTGCTCGAGGTGGTAGGAATAATGTTATATCCTGAAGCACGCGCCCGTCGTGGATCACGATGTGCTTGATCCAGCACGGTTTGATCGGCAGTGACCGCATGGATTTCCGTCATCATCGCAGACTCTACCCCAAAGGCCTTATCAAGAGTATCAATCAATGGCACCAATGCTTGCGTGGTACAAGAAACGCTAGAGATAATCGGTAGCTCATTGGTTAGCTCGTTGGTATTAACGCCCATAACGATGCAGGCATCAACGTCATCAAAGGGTGCAGCACCGATAATAACTTGCTGGGCGCCAGCTTCAATATGTAAATGAGCTTGATCGTAAGAGCGAAAATAACCGCTACATTCTAGCACTACATCGATGCCAAGCGTTTGCCACGGGAGCTTTTGCGGGTCTGCCTCTGAGAGCATACGTATACAGTAAGTATGATTATTCTTGGTCAAGCAAAGCTCAGTCTCACTATAGTCATTGACAGTATCAACAACCAACTCCGCATTGACCCCAAGCCGACTTAAACGTCCGTGAGTGCTGTCAAATTTCAATAAGTGCAATAATATATCAGCGGGTGCTAGATCATTAATAGCAACCACATGAATGGCACGCCCAAGTACCTCAAAGCGTTCCAGCAGCGCGCGCAACACATTACGGCCAATACGCCCAAAGCCATTAATAGCAATTCTAAGTGGCTGTGTGTGCTCGCTGGTCGCATGGAACGCGGCTACTACCGCAGGATCAGACGTCAGACGATAGGTAGCGCTAGAAAAATCAGGCATAAAAGAGGGTCACTATAAATGTAGGAATAATGTAGGAACGAGGATATTCTGGCGTCATAGAGACAATGACCGCATGAGGTTAGGCGTGCTTATGTCATGCACGCCTTGCGAGTTTTAATCATAAATGGCTGTAATAAGAGGCTGTTATGAAAATTTACGGGGTAATAAAAATCAGTGCCAAGCGAATAGTATTATAGTCAATGGTCTGCTTGAGATGCTCAAAAACGGGTCTTAGCTTGATGTTACCATCATCATGAAAGTCGTTAGGATTGTTAGCTACTTTGATAGCCACATAGGCATTACCGACCGCGGTCATTACTGCATCGTCAGGGCGCAGATGATCACAAGCGAGGCTTTGATCTTCGCGTTTTAGATCACTAATATGGCGCATAATAGTCGATTGTGCAAGCCCACGCGTTTGCGCAATTTCAGCAATGCTTAGACTTTCTTCCAATAGTAACCGTGTAGCAAGTAAGGTACTGGCCGACTTATCAGCGACTTGATTGCCTAATTTTTGCTTTTTATCTTGCTGCGCTTGCTGTTGTTCTCGGCGTTTTTTTTGTAGATTGGTATAGGCATCAATCACTGATTTACTAAGCGTACCGCCCGTTTTTAGAATAAACTTTTCGTGCGCTTGCTGCATACTTTTTTCATCAAGCATCGCATAGTTGGCATCGGCTTCATCAGAGAGCTCTAGAAACCGTTTATCTGCCCCGCGTGCTAGTGGGTCAAGCTGTAAGCTCATCTCGTTCATGCCAAGCAGCTGTAAGCCTGCCAAAGATTTAAGCCGTGATAATGCCACATAGCCTTGGCCAAGCTCAAAAGTACGAGACAAATCAATTTCAGCGGCATCAAGGGTCATCCCTTGCGATTTATGAATGGTAATCGCCCAAGCCAAACACAAGGGTACTTGTAAATAGCTTGCCAGCACCTCGCCACTTTCGTCTTCAATCATCCATTCTTCAGGCTCGGCGACTACTTCACGCCCTGAATTTAGCCGGACCACTGGCATTTTTTGGGGTGCTGGCTTTTTAGTTTTAGTTTTTGACTTCTCTTTTGCTTTAACATCAGTACCAGTATTATCGCCGGCGTCAGCCTTGTCATCAGCGCTTAGCTCATCATTATCTTCCTTGATTAAAGCGTCACTTTTATCCTTACTGCTATCATCAACCTTTACCGCTGCAAAGCCAATCAACTCGCCCATCGTGCCGTTAGAGACGCCAAGCTCAGTATTGTTTTTGATAAACATGACTTTCGCGCCGACTTTCAGGATAAGCTCATCTTGAGTACGCACGGTCTTTTTCAGCGTATCTACTAGCTTAGTATCGCCAGTTGCCGTCGCGTCAAATCGCTTCATCTCACCAGATAACGCCGCAAGCTCATTATCATTGATTTTATTAACATTGAGATTATGGGTATATAGGCGAGTACGGTTAATATCAACGTCTTGATCGTAAGTGGCTTCTAAAGCCGCTATCGACTCAAAAGTCACCTGCTGACGACGGATTTGATTCAAGATATCATCCAAATCAAGTCCGCCATTAGCCTCTTCACTGACCTGCCGATGCTGCTCACTCAAATAACAAATATGAAACTTTGCCTCCAGCCACGCCTCGGACATAAAAGCGAATTTTTCTCTATTACTCTCACCCTTGCTGCCAATAGGCGGCAACTGAAAAAAATCTCCTGCAACCACCACTTGAATACCGCCAAATGCTGAGTCGTTCTTGCGGACATGCTTGAGCACTTGGCTGACCAAGTTCAGCTGCTTAGCATGCAGCATGGATATCTCATCAATAATAAGTACAGCGGTATCTTTCAGTCTATCGGCTAAAAACTGCTTACGAGATAAATTGGTTAAATCGCGCTCGCTCAGCTCATCCTTAATGCCAATTCCCGACCAGCTATGAATAGTAGTGCCATTCATATGGGTGGCAGCAATTCCGGTACTTGCGGTCACTGCCACCGGAACTCGGCGAGCGCGCAAATAATTGATATATTGATTAAGAGTATAAGTCTTACCTGAACCTGCCGAGCCCGTCAAAAAGACGTTTTGACCTGTTTTTAAGATATCAAGAGCAGAAGATTGACGCATATATCCAAACCAACCAATAACATGAGAGAGGGAGAGAGCTGCTATTCAAAACATTCAATGGGTAGCAGTGTAAATATAATGAACCATAAAACAGTATGACTGTTTATAAGACAGCTGATTATAACAGCTGTACACGCTTTGCGAACCTATTTAACCATAGGATGACCAATAACTTAAATTTATGTATTAACTAATTTATTCTTATTAAAAGTCATTATAAGTCTGACTAAAAGCTCAGTACGATAGACAGACAGTACGAGAGATAGTCAAGATCAGGAAGATCAGGTAATCAAGGTGTGAGCAGCCCTATTATATAGGGTTATTGAATTGTTTATAACATAGCTTACACGCTTATATTGCCTTATAAAACAACACAACAAGGAGTTATAAATGCTATACGCCTACCCTAACACTGAAAACAGTCCTGTACAGTTCCGCAAAAAATACGATAACTTTATTAATGGTGAGTGGGTCGCGCCAGTTGATGGCGAATACTTCGACAACTCAAGCCCTATCGATGGCAAGACCATCTGTCAGGTTGCGCGCTCTAAAGCCGCTGATATCGAAAAAGCGCTGGACGCCGCTCATGCTGCCAAAGACGCTTGGGGCAAAACCAGTGTCACTGAACGCTCCAAAATGTTGCTCAATCTTGCCGATGGTATCGAAGCCAACCTTGAAAAGATCGCTATCGCCGAGTGCTACGAGAACGGTAAACCAGTGCGCGAAACCCTTGCCGCTGATATCCCGCTAGCAGCCGATCATCTGCGCTACTTTGCCGGTGTTATTCGCGCCCAAGAAGGCGGTATCAGTCAAATTGATGAAGATACGGTCGCCTATCATTTTCATGAGCCACTGGGTGTCGTCGGTCAAATCATTCCTTGGAACTTCCCTATTCTAATGGCAATCTGGAAAATTGCTCCTGCCCTGGCAGCTGGTAACTGTGTCATCCTCAAGCCTGCCGAGCAAACCCCCGCTTCTGTTTTGTACATGCTTGACTTGATAGGCGCGGCCGACATTCTACCTAAAGGCGTACTTAACGTCGTTAACGGTTTCGGTGTTGAAGCCGGTAAGCCAATCGCTTCCAATCCACGCATTGATAAAGTTTCCTTTACTGGTGAGACCACAACTGGTCGCCTAATTATGCAATACGCCAGTGAAAATATCATTCCAGTCACCTTAGAGTTGGGCGGTAAATGTCCTAACATCTTCTTTGCTGATGTGATGGATGAAGACGATGACTTTTTAGATAAAGCGGTTGAAGGCTTAGTCATGTTTGCGCTGAACCAAGGTGAGGTCTGTACTTGCCCGTCACGCGCCCTCGTTCACGAAAGCATCTATGATGAATTTATGAAACGCTGTATCGCCCGCGTTAAAGCCATCAAAATGGGCAACCCACTCGATACAGACACCATGATCGGTGCACAAGCCAGCTCTGATCAGCTAGAGAAAATTCTTTCTTATCTCGATATCGGTAAAAAAGAAGGCGCCAAAGTCCTTGTGGGCGGTGAAATAGCCAAACATGATGGCGACATGGCAGACGGTTACTATGTACAGCCGACCATCTTTGAAGGCACGAATGATATGCGCGTGTTCCAAGAAGAAATCTTCGGTCCTGTACTTGCCGTCACTACCTTTAAAGACGATGAAGATGCTATGACTAT
>Ga0209414_1000932_pt1 | contig 14126 bp, 13 predicted proteins | sample LakVidmifraction_4_FD_181154 | JGI IMG/M metagenome (GOLD analysis project Ga0209414, IMG submission 181154) | Hypersaline microbial communities from Lake Vida, Antarctica - Brine Hole Two &gt;0.2 micron (SPAdes) (version 2) | ecosystem: Environmental > Aquatic > Non-marine Saline and Alkaline >... | reverse complement strand
CTAAAAACCACTTCTTCCATTGATGCGAAATCATCCGGGCCTTCCACGGTTTTGATGTTAAATTTACGATAATCATTTTTACTGGCTTTTCCATTTTTAAATACTACACAAGCAGCCACAGGATTTGTTCCCTGAATATTGGAATTGTCAAAACATTCTATATGACGGGGCTCTTCACTTAAACGTAAATCCAGTTTCATTTGGGCCATAATTCGGTTTACATGGCGGTCGGGATCTACAATCTTCATTTGCTTGAACTGCTCTTGCCTGTAATATCTGGCATTGCGAATGGAGAATTCGATTATTTTCATTTTATCGCCTAATTGCGGAACGGTAATTTTCACATCTTCCCCTACTTCTACGTTAAATGGCACATATATTTCTTTTGAAGTGGAATTAAAGCGCTGCCTTATTTCTATGATCCCCAACTCCAGCAATTCTTTATCACTTTCATCCAGTTTCTTTTTCATTTCAATGGTATGCGACCGGATGATCGCACCGTGGGAAATTTGAAGAAAATTGACATAACCATATCCTTCATCACTCACAATGGAGAACACATCTACGTCAGTTATTTTTGGATTGACCACAGTAGATTTAGCCTGATAATTTTCAAGTATATCAATTTTGTTTTTTATTTGCTGCGCGTTTTCAAATTCCATACGCCCGGCATGAGCCTTCATCTGCTCCCTGAACTGCTGAAGCGATTCTTTAAAATTCCCCTTTACAATTTCCCGGATCGCTGCAATATTTGTGTTGTATTCTGCCTCGGTCTCCCTGGCTTCACAAGCACCTTTACAGTTTCCTAAATGATACTCCAGACATACTTTATACTTGTCTTTTTTTATTTTATCTAAAGAAAGATCGTAGCTACAGGTTCTAAGCTGGTATAAACCTTTGATCAATTCCAAAAGAGTGTTCACCGTTTTAAAATTGGTGAACGGCCCGTAATATTCGCTGCCGTCTTTTATCATTCTGCGAGTGGGAAAAACCCTGGGAAATCGTTCGTTTTTTATACAAATCCAGGGATAGGTCTTGTCATCCTTCAACATGACATTAAACCGTGGCTGATATTTTTTAATAAGGTTGTTTTCCAGCAACAATGCATCGGTTTCTGTGGCCACCACAATATGCTTGATGTCGCATATCTTTTTCACCATTACCTCAATCCGGTTACTGTCATGCTTTTTGTTAAAATAAGAAGTAACCCTTTTTTTAAGGTTTTTGGCTTTTCCTACATATAAAATTCTGCCGTTTTTATCGTAATATTGATAAACCCCGGGGCTTTCGGGCAAGGTTTGTACTTGAATTTTTATTTCGGGTGTTTCCATTACATCAAAGATATTACATATTCTCCGGAGCAGTAAATTAAGACTTGCCTGTTAATGTTAAAATTTAAATTATTTGTTTTGAAATTTTCTTTTTTAACAGAGTTTGAGTTGAAAAAAATATTTGTGCCTTCTAAAATGTTTATAATTAAGATTTTTATAAGAAACAAGAATTAATCATTTGATTATCTTGCACATATGGAAAAAATAGTAATTGGCCGTTTTGAAAAGGCAGACTTCCCTTTATTAGATTTAGAAAACATCTCGATCAAAATAGATACGGGAGCCTATACTTCCTCCATCCACTGTGATAATATTGTAGAAAAAGAGGACCAGCTTTACTGTACATTTTTAGATGAAGAACACGCACTTTACAATGGAAAAGAGTTTATTTTTAAAAATTATGATATTGTATTTGTAAAAAGCAGCAATGGAATTATTCAAAAGCGCTACCAGGTACAATCTACCATAATAATTTTTGATAAAGTTTTTAAAATTTCGCTTTCTTTGTCTGCTCGGCAGGAAATGCGCTTCCCGGTTTTGATAGGAAGAAAATTCCTTACCAAAAAATTTTTAGTCGATCCCGAGTTAATAGACGTTTCTTATAAATTAAAACCAAATGAACATAAAAATCATTTCCAGAAATAGCAATCTCTATTCCACCCGGCGACTGATGGAAGCTGCAAGAAAAAGAGATCATACTATAGAAGTTATAGATCCTTTGAAATGCAATTTGATCATTGAAAAAAAGCACCCTTCTATTTTTTATAAGGGTAAGATGATGGAAGGAGCCGATGCCGTAATCCCCCGAATAGGAGCTTCGGTCACCTTTTTTGGTACTGCAGTTGTGCGTCAGTTTGAAATGATGGGAGTTTTTACAACTACCGAATCACAGGCACTGGTGCGCAGTAGGGATAAATTAAGGAGTTTACAGGTCTTGTCACGGGCTCGCCTGGGAATGCCAAAAACTGTTTTTACCAATTATTCCAAGAATGTGGGCGAGGTAATAGATCACGTAGGCGGAGCTCCATTGATTATTAAATTATTGGAAGGAACTCAGGGTTTAGGTGTGGTTTTGGCAGAGACCAAAAACGCTGCCGAATCGGTTATTGAGGCATTTAACGGGTTACAAGCTCGGGTGATTATTCAGGAATTCATCAAAGAAGCAGGTGGAGCAGATATACGTGTTTTGGTAGTAGATGGTCACGTAGTGGGGGCCATGAAACGCCAGCCGCCATAAAAGCGGCAAAAGTCATGGGATTGGGTGTGGCTGGTGTAGATTTGCTGCAAAGTTCCCGTGGACCACTTATCCTGGAGGTCAATTCCTCTCCCGGACTGGAAGGAATAGAACGGGCTACCGGAAAAGATATCGCAAAAACCATTATCCGTTATATTGAAAGAAATGTTTAACCTATGGCTCATATAGATAAGAACAATATTCTTGAAATTTTAGGTAAAAAAATAATGCCGGGGCAAGGCGCCATGATCAATTTGAACATGGCTAAATTATATACCACTACTTCAGTAGAAGTTCCCGTAATTATTGAACGTTCTTTAAAACCGGGGCCTGTGGTGCTAATTACCGCAGGGATTCACGGAGATGAACTTAACGGGGTGGAAATTGTACGCCAAATTATATCTAAAAATATCAATAAGCCGGTAAAGGGGACCATAATTTGTATCCCGATAGTAAACGTGTTTGGTTTTTTAAACTTAGCCCGTGCTTTTCCTGACGGAAGGGATTTAAACAGGGTATTCCCAGGCACAAAAAACGGCTCCCTGGCCAGCAGGTTTGCTTACCAGTTTGTCCATAAAATTCTCCCGGTAGCCGATTTCTGTATAGATTATCATACCGGGGGTGCCAGCCGTTTTAATGTGGCACAACTTCGGGTAGTAAAAGGAGATCAAAAAAGCCTGAAATTTGCCGAAATATTTAACGCTCCTTTCACCATTTATTCTAAAACTATTTCTAAATCTTACCGCGAAACCTGTCAAAATTTGGGAAAAATGGTCCTTCTTTTTGAAGGAGGAAAATCCATGGACAGCAATAAGGATATCGCCAAACATGGAGTAGATGGCGCAATGCGTATTTTAAGTCATCTGGGAATGTTAAAACCCAGGTTCTTACCTCCTGAAATTACGGTAAAAAGTATAATTATTGAAAACAGCAGCTGGATGCGGGCTAAATATAGCGGACTTCTTCACATAAAAATTACTTGCGGGAATCATGTTGAAAAAGGAGAATATATAGCTACAATTACCGATCCTTACGGCAAATTCCGGCATAAAGTAACCGCTTCTCATTCCGGCCATATTATCAATGTAAATGAATCTCCCATCGTATATCAGGGTGATGCTATATTTCATCTTTCAATCGCTCCAATCCCCTCAAATGAAGAACAAACTCAGAAATAAATATCAGAAATTGCGAACCGGCATTTCTTCAGAAGAAATTGAATCCAAAAGCATGGAAATTGCCAATAATTTATTGAAATTACCTATTTGGGATTATAATTTCTACCATATTTTTTTGACAATTTCAGAAAAAAAAGAAATTGATACCCAGCCAATCTTCCATATTCTTCAGGGAAAAGATAAAAATATCCTGCTCTCAAAGGCTGATTTTAACACTAGAAAACTGACCAATTATTTACTTACCGATTCCACCGTGATCAAAAAAAATAAGTGGAACATTCCGGAGCCTGTAGATGGAATTGAGATACCGGCTTCAAAAATAGATGTTGTCTTTGTTCCTTTGCTCGCATTTGACCAATTAGGGAATCGAGTAGGTTACGGTAAAGGGTATTACGACATCTTTCTGGCGGGATGTAAAAATGATGTGATAAAAATAGGTCTTTCGCTTTTTGAGGCCGAAGAAAAGATCACTGGGATTTTAACAAGTGATGTTCCCCTAGATTATTGTGTGACCCCACAGAAAACCTATCGTTTTAAAAAATAATAGACTATATTAGGTTTGCTTTTACCATTGCATTACTTTTAAACACTTATATCAAATAATTGATGCTCAACGACCTTCAGTTAAACAGTATTTTAGAAGATTTTGATATCGCCTATTGGAAAATCAATCTTCTCACCAAAGAAGTTACCTGGTCTGAGCATTTTGAATCCTTGGTTGGCAAACACAGTTCTGAAGAAACTTTATTCGATCATTTTCTGAATAATATCCTGCACCGAGACTATCGGTATGATTTCATTCTTGGTTTTGAAAATTTAACCCTGGATTCCCAAAATTTTAATCAGGAAATAAAACTTAAGCTTAACAACGATAAATACCGTTGGTTTGAATGCAGGAATCTAAAAAGCAAAGATAACAGTGGTAAGGAATCGGCTGTATTATTGTTTGTAAATATCCATCAGTCCAAACGCGATCAATACACGATAGAGGAAAACTTTTTCTATTACAGGGAAACTGCTGAGATGACTTCCACTGGCGGTTGGTACATAGATACCCTGTTTAAGGCAATTTACTGGGACGATGTCACCAAAAAAATACTGGATTGTCCCCAGGATTTTAATCTGGATTATAATGAACGCCTTAGATTCTATTCACTGGATCATCAGGAAACAGCATTGTCTATGTTTGATAAATGCGAAAAATACGGGATTCCCTTTAAAGTTGAGTTGAAAATGGTCACCCTATATGGCAGGGAATTCTGGGTTAGGGCAACAGGTAAGCCGGTTTATAATGAAGAAGAGTCAATTATAGGAATTCGCGGGGTTTTTCAGGATATAGACGAAAACAAAAGTAACGAGCATAACCTCCAAAATTCATTGGATATTATCGCTGCGCAAAATTCGAAATTATTCAATTTTGCCCATGTGGTTTCACATAATTTAAGATCTCATAGCAGCAATTTAAGTTTGGTCGTGCAGCTTTTAAATGAAACAAAAACAGAAAAGGACAAGCTGGAGCTGATTGATAACATTGCCGATATTTCCGAAAATTTGGATATTGCAATTTCCAGGCTAAATAACATGGTAACTCATCATGACCTCATGAAAAAAGAGCGTCAGATGGTAATTTTCCAGGATTCTTTGGATTTGGTGATCAATTCGGTCTCTTCACTTATAAACCGTGAAAGCGCCAAAATAATATCCGATTTTAAAGCAATGAAAGAAATTGAGTATATTCCTGAATATCTTGGAAGTATTTTACTAAATTTAATCACTAATGCAATTCGCTATAAACAGCCGGGGAGAAAACCTATCATTTTTATTCAGACTTACCTGATTAATGAACAGCCTTTTATGGAGATCAGTGACAACGGAATGGGAATTGACCTGAATCAATACGGAGACAAGATGTTTGGAATGTATAAAACTTTTCACAGCAACCCAGACGCGAAAGGAATAGGCTTGTTTATCACCAAAAATCAGGTGGAAACTATGGGAGGATCCATTTCTGTTACTAGCACGGTAAATATAGGAACAACATTTAAAATTAAATTCTAGATTGAAAATGGGGCAAAAAATAGAACTTGCATGTATTATTGATGATGATAAAATATACGTCAACTTAGTTCGAAAAATCATCGAAATAAAAAAATTATCAGAAAATTTATTGATCTTCAAAAATGGACTGGAGGCCTTGGATTACTTTAAGGTGATCTTATCCAATTTGACCGAAGATAAATTACCGGAAATCATTTTTTTAGATCTGAATATGCCGGTGATGGACGGATGGGAATTTTTAGGTGAATTTGTCAAGATCAAAAACAATTTCGATAAAAAAATAAGCCTGTACGTGGTTTCTTCCTCCATTGATCCCCGGGATTTGGAACGGGCAAAATCCTTCAATCTGGTTACCGATTATTTGATCAAGCCTATTGAATTGAAGAAATTTGAAAAAATCTTTGACAAAAACGTGGCTTAGATTTCGGTTTTAGAATCGGATTAATTCTTGGGAAATGCTTTTTTATTGAATAGCAAAAGCAGGGCTACCCCTGTGCTTATTGCTGTATCGGCAATATTGAATACCGGATCAAAAAAGGAAAAATATTCTCCTCCCAAAAATGGGATCCATTTTGGAAGCATCCCCTCAAATAATGGGAAATAAAGCATGTCCACCACCTTCCCGTGAAATAAAGTGCCATAACCCCCTCCTTCAGGTAAAAAGGCCGCTAACTGGCCGTAACTATGTTCAAAAATGACTCCGTAGAAAACAGAGTCAATAATATTCCCCAGGGCTCCGGCAAAAATAAATGAGATCGCAACAATCAAGACACGTGAACCTTTATTGCGCACAGAATCCCATAACCAGTAACCTATTCCCACAATGGCCCCCAAACGGAACAAGGTAAGCAGAAGTTTTCCGTATTCTCCGGGGATTTTTGCTCCCCACGCCATTCCTTCGTTTTCGACGAACAAAATCCGAAACCAATCAAAAACCTTTATTTCTTCTCCAAGATTGAAATGTGTTTTAATATATATTTTTGAAATTTGATCGATTAATAAAATCAATATTATAATGAAACTTGCTTTTTTTAAGGACATTGAATGTGGGTGTTAAAAACGGCTCAAAAATACTACTATTATTTAGTTTTCCGGCACACTTATATTTCCATTGATGGATGTGAGATTAACCTGGTACTTTCCGTATGCCGGTGCCGGCAAATTTACTGTGCCATTTCGGGAACTTGCTGTAATTTTTGCATTGTAAGCAGCAACCCAAATTGAACCGCTATAGGTATTGATCACGGCATTTCCCTCCAAATATTCAAGCCTGCAATAACCAGACTTCAATTCAATTTGCAAATTTTTGAAAGTTCCCTTTCCGGTTACTGAAGCTATATTCGATCTCACAAATACCTGGAGGTTTTCAGGTATTTCCAGGGTAATTTCCATTGAAAACAACTTATTAGCACTCAGTTTATCATATCCGCCTTGTAAAATTTTCCGAAATTTTGAAGTGAGGATCATTTTATTTTGACGCATTTCTGTCTCCAGGGAAATATCATTAAAATATTCACCTTCGGAGTGAGAAGTTAAAATAATTTGATGTATTTCTGAAGTTATTATATTGATTTTAAAAACTTCATCTGTATAAATATAGACTTGCTCTATTTTTTCAGCATCAAAACTTTGAAAGGTGTCCTTTTGAGAAAATCCCGGCACAACAAAAACAATACTAATAAGAATAGAAATAAAAAAATTCATGGTTGGAATCTATATAAAAAACGCTCCAATATGATAAATCACGATGGAGCGTTCAATTTATTTAAAACCCCTAACGCTTAGCGTTGCATATTTTTTGCTTCAATGGTCAAAGTTGCATGGGGAACTATTCTCAGGCGTTCTTTGGATATCAATTTCCCGGTTTCCCTGCAAATTCCGTAGGTTTTACTTTCAATGCGGATCAATGCGTTTTTAAGATCCCTGAGGAACTTTTCCTGCCTTATGGCTATTTGCGAGTTAGCTTCTTTACTCAGGGTTTCACTCCCCTCTTCAAAGGCTTTAAACGTTGGAGAAGTATCATCTGTTCCATTATTGCCATCGTTTACATAAGCATTTTTATAAAGCTCCAATTGTTCCTGTGCTTTCTTAATTTTGGCCTGAATCAATTCCTTAAATTCAACTAATTCGGCATCACTGTAACGTACTTTGGTTTCTATTGACATGGGGTTTAGTGTTTTTTTATAAACAATTTTGTGGTGACGTCGTCAAATTCAATATCTGTACCAACGGCTACCGCTATTGCAAGTTCAAGGTTAACTGTTAATGTTTCGTTTTTAATATAATTTATATTCTCTAAAATGGCATCTTCAATAATACCGTCTTTTTGAATGGTAACATCTATGGTATCGGTCACTTCAAATCCAGAATATTTTCTCAAATTTTGAATTCTATTGACCAATTCCCGGGCAATTCCTTCTTTTTTTAGATCCTCAGAAATATTTACATCCAGGGCTACCGTAATATTCCCGCTGCTTGCAACCAACCAGCCTTCAATATCCTGTGAAGTAATAACCATTTCTTCCGAGACCAAATTAATCATTTTTCCGTTAACTTCCAATGTAATTTTCCCCTCAATCTCAATTGTTGAGATATCTTCCGGTGAAAATTGCTCAATTACATTTGTAACAGCTTTCATCTCCTTTCCAAATCTGGGTCCAAGGACTTTAAAATTTGGTTTCACCTGTTTTATCAGAAGCCCCGAGGCATCGTCAATCAATTCAATTTCTTTTACGTTCACTTCAGATTTGATCAAATCCTCTACCGCCTCTATTTCGGCCCGCTGCTGTTCATCCAGCACAGGGATCATGATGCGTTGCAGTGGCTGACGAACTTTTATCATTTCCTTTTTACGCAGGGAAAGCACCAATGATGAAATGATTTGTGCTTTTTCCATCTTGTGCTCCAGGTCTTTATCTACAAATGTTTCAATATATTCAGGAAAATCAGCTAAATGAACCGAATCAAACTCTTCTTTGTTAGAGGTTGCATTCAAATCCCTGTAAAGTCTATCCATAAAGAAAGGAGCTACCGGGGAACCTAATTTTGCCACGGTAAGCAAACAGGTATATAAGGTTTGATATGCGGAAATTTTATCCTGCTCGTAATCGCCTTTCCAGAAACGTCTTCGGCTAAGACGAACAAACCAGTTGCTCAAATTCTCCTGAACAAATTCTGAAATTGCCCTGGTAGCACGTGTAGGTTCATAATCGGCATAAAATTCGTCTGTTTTTTTGATAAGTGTATGCAATTCTGAAAGTACCCACCTGTCAATTTCCGGGCGTTCTTCCAATGGAATATCCGCTTCTTTATATGTAAAATTATCCAGATTTGCATATAAAACGAAAAAGGAATAGGTGTTATAAAGAGTTCCAAAGAATTTACGCCTCACCTCAGCGATTCCTTCAAGATCAAATTTCAGGTTATCCCAGGGATTGGCATTTGAAATAAGGTACCATCTTGTGGCATCGGCTCCAAAAGTACCCAATGTCTCAAACGGATCTGCGGCATTGCCAAGGCGTTTGGACATTTTCTGGCCGTTTTTATCTAATACCAGGCCATTGGAGATCACATTTTTATAAGCAACATCGTCAAAAATTATAGTTGCGATAACATGTAAAGTATAGAACCAGCCACGGGTTTGATCTACGCCTTCAGCGATAAAATCGGCTTTCCGTTCCCCTTTTTCAACCTTTTCTTCATTTTCAAATGGATAATGCCATTGTGCATAAGGCATAGAACCGGAATCAAACCAAACATCTATCAAATCGGCTTCACGTTTCATGGGTTTTCCCGAAGCTGAAACAAGGGTAACCTTATCTACAACATCTTTATGAAGATCTACTTTTTCGTAGTTTTCTTCACCCATATCACCAATCTCAAAATCGATAAAAATATCTTTCTCCATCAGCCCTGCCTCAACAGCCTTCTTCATTTCAACCTTCAATTCTCCAATTGAACCAATGATAATTTCTTCTTTCCCGTCTTCGGTTCGCCAGATAGGTAACGGAACCCCCCAATACCGGCTCCTGGAAAGGTTCCAGTCGTTGGCATTTGCCAGCCAGTTTCCAAAGCGGCCTTCCCCGGTAGCTTTCGGTTTCCAGTTAATTCCCTTATTAAGTTCGTGCATCCGGTCTTTTACCTCGGTCACTTTAATAAACCAGGAATCCATCGGATAATATAAAATAGGCTTATCGGTTCTCCAGCAATGGGGATAGCTGTGTACGTATTTTTCAACCTTGAAAGCCCGGTTTTCTTCCTTTAATTGAATAACAATCTCTACATCTACAGATCTCTCCGGTGCTTCGCCATCTTCATAATATTCATTTTTAACATATTTCCCTGCATACTCGCCCATTTCCTTTCTGAACTTCCCCTGCAGATCAACAAGCGGAACAAGATTGTCATTTTCATCTTTCACCAACATTGGTGAAATTTCCGGTACGGCTTGTTTTGCAACCATGGCATCATCGGCACCAAAGGTGGGTGCGGTATGTACAATTCCGGTTCCATCCTCGGTAGTCACAAAATCCCCGGCTATTACGCGGAAGGCATTTTCGGGATTTTGGTAGGGAAGCGCAAATGGCATTAACTGCTCATAACGCAATTCCACCAAATCTTTTCCTATGAAGGATTTTTCAATGAAATAAGGGATTTTGTCACCTTCTTTAAAGCCTTCTAAACCTTCCTTATTATCAACTTTTTTGAATTTTTTATCAAACTGTTTCGCAACAAGGTTTTTAGCCAAAACAACTTTTATTGGCTCAAAGGTGTAAAGGTTATAAGTTGAAACCAGAACATATTCAATTTTTAGCCCAACTGTTAATGCCGTGTTTGAGGGCAAGGTCCACGGTGTGGTTGTCCAGGCGATTAAAAAGGCCCCTGCCAATTCATCTGAAAGTGGAGAGCGCTCCTGATCCTTTTTTTGGTTTATTATCTTGAACATTGCCGTTACTGAAGTATCGGTGACATCCTGATAGGTTCCGGGTTGATTTAATTCGTGTGAACTCAATCCTGTTCCCGCTTTTGGCGAATAAGGCTGAATTGTATATCCTTTATAGATGAGGCCCTTTTTATAGATTTCGGAAAGCAGCCACCATACGGTTTCCATATATTTGGACTTGTAGGTGATATATGGATTTTCCATATCTACCCAGTAACCCATTTTTTCGGTAAGGTCGTTCCAAACATCGGTATAGCGCATAACCGCGTTTTTACAAGCTTGGTTATAATCTTCAACACTTATTTTTTTGCCGATATCCTCCTTGGTAATCCCCAGTTCTTTTTCAACTCCAAGCTCTATTGGAAGCCCGTGGGTATCCCAACCGGCTTTGCGTTTTACCTGAAAACCTTTTTGGGTTTTATACCTGCAAAAGAGATCTTTAATTGTGCGCGCCATCACATGATGAATTCCCGGCAAACCGTTTGCAGACGGAGGGCCTTCAAAAAACACAAATGGCTCGTTTCCTTCCCTTGTAGTTATGCTCTTTTCAAAAATATCATTCTCTTCCCAATAGGCTAAGATTTCCTCTGCTACTTTTGGCAAGTCAAGTCCTTTATATTCAGGGAACTTTGTACTCATTTTGTCAAAATTTCTTATGAGGTGCGAAAATAATCATTTTTGAGAAAAGAGAAGGTTTTATAAGTGGAAAAAGTTAAATGATTCCTAACTTAAACCTAACAGGTCTTAAAGACCGGTCTGGTTTGTTGTGAAGTTTGTTTCGGTAATCTAAAAACTATAATTAATCGCTAAAATCAAATTCCTGCCGGCAGCGGAAATTCCTGAAGAATAGGTACGGTAACGTTGGTCGGTGATGTTTTCAAGGGAAGCTGTAGTCTGCAAGTTATCACTGATCTCGTATTTCCCGGTTAAATTGATGGTGTACCAGGAAGGGGAATATGGATTTCCGTTTTGATCTATCGCATATAAATAGGCTTTTCCCTGTTCTGAAGGTGCTAAATCCTCAAAATCGAATTGCCCGTTATACTCTCCAAATAAATCTATTGTGAATTTTTTATCTTTCCAAACCAGATGGGCATTCCCAAATAAGGGTGCCGCGTGCCTTAACGGAGCTGAGTTGCCATCATCCTGTTCTTCCTTTCCTTGGGTAATTGTCAAATGTGAGGTCAACCTGAGGTTGGTAGTAAATTTCACTTCAATCCCCCCTTCAAAACCATAAACATAAGCATTGGCAGCATTTTGTATTGCCTGCACGTTACTTGGTTCTCCTTGATATTCTATAGTTGAAACCCCATTTAGATCAAAATCACGCCTCACCAGGGCATTGTCCAAGTGGGTATAAAAGCTTGCCAGGTCGATCCTGACAGATTCCGTGATTTTCCAGTTCACTCCAGCTTCAGCGTTATAGGCATATTCAGGTTTTAAATCTGGATTTGGAACAACTACAGAACCCGGCTCAGAGTCAAATATTTTCCCGACATCGTCTATATTAGGAGCCCGGAAGGCGGTCGATAAATTGAGTTTCCAGACGATTGATTTCACCGGTTGCCAGCTTAAACCTGTGCTTCCCGTTAATGCACCCGTACTTAGATCGGCGTTTTCGAATGGAAAGTCGAAAATTGAATTGTCAAAATCGGCTTTTAGAAAAATATGGTTATAACGTGCCCCGGTTTGCAGGACAAGCTCCGGGTTAATGCGCCATTGGAAACTTGAATAAACCGCCAAAGATTGCCAGGAAGAACCATCAGGATATCTTGAAGCATCGGGAAAGGAAGAATTATTGGGAATATCAGTTTGTTTTGCTTCCGAAAACACATTATTTAAAACATATTCCAGTCCGTAAAACAATTTGTTTTTGTCAAAATCTTTTTCAAAATCAAAATTGGCCGAATAAGCATCTACATTTTCTTCGGAATTATATAGAATATCTTTCCCGAAATCCCTGTTGTTTCGACTTTCTTCGAAATGCTGATAAGCCCCGGTAAATTGGACCTTATCGTAAACTTTTCCGTTCCCGGTTTTATCTATATGTAAATTTCCTGAAAACCAGGTTTGCGGTCCGTAATACCATTCTGCCGAGCGCAATTGTCCGTCCCTTTTTTGATTCAGCCTGTCATAACGTGGAAAGTCTGAAGTTGTGGAATAATAAATTCCCAGGTTAAAAACCCAATTATCATCTGCCATATAGGCGATTTTTTGAAGCAGGTTTATTTGATCGTAACCTGTTGGCCGCTGAACTTTTGTATCGGGATTGTCAATTACTGCATCTTCCCCATCTCTTCTTACCGCATATTCTCCCCTTAGATATTCTTTGGGACCGTGGCTCCCCATCTTTAAATCCCCAAAATCTGAATAGGTGATACTGCTTAAAAACGACCAATTTCTTCGACCTGCATTAAAATCGGCGTGAACGGTTTTCTCATTATTTGCGGTAGCATATCTGGCAACCGCATTTCCTGAAAAGCTAGTTTCTCCTTTCATTGAAAATCGAGGTTTTAATGTATAGAAATTCATTACCCCGCCTATGGCATCACTTCCGTAAACTACTGATCCCGGGCCAAGAATAACTTCAGCCTGTCCCACTGCGAAAGGATCTATGGAAATTACATTTTGAATGTTTCCGCTTCTAAAAATAGCGGTATTCATCCTCACGCCATCCACCGTAATTAAAAGCCGGTTGGTAGAAAAACCTCGAATCATCGGGCTTCCACCTCCTGATTGGCTTTTTTGGACAAATACCTGGCCAGAACTTTCCAGTAAATCGGCCGCAGTTTGAGCATTGGAAAACTGAATTTCCTCAGAAGAAATACTCACAATTTGCAGAGGAATATCCCGTTTTTTTTGGGCAAATTTAGCGACAGAAATCCCTACTTCCTGAAGTACATTTTCATCCTGATCTAAATAAACCCTATTATTTTTTAATTGAATCTCAGCCCTGGTAGTTTTATATTCCAAATATGAAACGTGCATGAAAACAAGAATTTCGTTCTCCCCGAATTTTAAAATTTCGGCCTTGCCGTCAAAATTAGTCAAAACACTTTTTGATTTGTCTTCGTTGAAAATTGTCACATTCAAAAGAGGCGTACCCAATTCCCTTGATAAAACTGTTATTTCCTGTGCTTGAAGACTATTAAATAAAAAAAAGAAAGAAGAAACTAAAAAAATAGATCGCATTAATTGAAAATTTCATTGAGTACCGAAAGCGATTTGGGTTTTTTAAAAGCATCTATATGCAACTGGTAATAATCAAGCAACATACCCAGAAAATTCGATCGATGGATTTGATTTAATTTTAACAAATTCAATTCATCAAAATTTGTGCCCAATAATTGCTTTAAAAGCCTAAGGTTTGTGCCTTCTATGCA
>Ga0209414_1000930_pt1 | contig 14137 bp, 24 predicted proteins | sample LakVidmifraction_4_FD_181154 | JGI IMG/M metagenome (GOLD analysis project Ga0209414, IMG submission 181154) | Hypersaline microbial communities from Lake Vida, Antarctica - Brine Hole Two &gt;0.2 micron (SPAdes) (version 2) | ecosystem: Environmental > Aquatic > Non-marine Saline and Alkaline >... | reverse complement strand
ATCCTCTACCGCCACGAACTTTAATTTTAGCAAGTCTAGCGGCGTTGTAATATCTGGCTTTCTTAACATCATTGACTCCAATGCTACTGGAGGCGCGACTTGGTACGCAGGGACAACCTCAACAGATGGTGGTGGCGGCAACACTGGCTGGATATTCGCCACAGCAGAAATTAGCGTTACCGAGCCATTGCGTTACAGCATAAAAACGACACCAGCAGCGATACCTGAGACGCTTGCTTATCGAGTAAAAATAGCTCTTTCACAAACAGAAACATTGGCATATCGCATAGTTACAAAAGGCTCACAAACAGAGCCGTTGGCATATCGCATAGTCACGAAAATTGCGCAAACAAAGTCATTAGCGTATGCGATCACTAGCAGCGTTACTGAAGTTTTACTGACAAAAGCGTTAGCATACGCCATCAAAGCAACGCCTATTGCGCTTACGGAACCATTGGTTTACAAAGTAAAAGTTGCGCTACCAATCACAAAATCTAATAAGTACACAATCCGCTATACTCCGATCAGCACGCAAAAAATTCTTAATCCTTTTTTCTCAAATTATGTAGGCAACAATTTTACAAACTGGACTGAGGGCGTAAGCGGTACCTCTACTATTACAGTGGACACTTCCGAATTTGTAGAGGGCACAGCGTCCGCAAGACTTACAGTTGATGGTTTAAACTCAAACGTGTTTTTGCAGCAGCCTGCTGTGTTTTCGGTCACTGGAGGCATGAAGTGCGACTTTGCAATGCGTATAAAGTCTAGTGTAGCTGGGAAAATACAGTATATTATTGCTGATGCAAGTATTGGCACAATTAACTATTTACAAGCAGACGGCACATGGTCAACTAGCATAAATAGATTTGAAGTTGATACAACAACAGATTGGCAGGTATTTACGCATAATTTTGTTGCTTACACCAACCAGACCACAATGCTGGTGCCTGAGATCAAACGCTCAGGAAATAGTACGCAAGCAGGCAAATCTTTCTGGATTGATAAAGTCGAATTATTTGAAACCGTGCCGTCGCTACGTGAGCCGTTGCAGTATACGGTTCGCACGTTTTCGTTAGTATCAGAACAGTTAAGATACGCTGTGCGGTCGTTTGGAGTAAATACCCGATCAATACAATATTCTGTAAAGGTTCCTGTACCTGCTACAAAGACATTGGCTTATAAAATAGCTATAAAAGTTGCTGTTCAAAAAGCGTTAGCTTACAGGTTGGTATCTGATAGCTTAAAAACAGAGGGCTTGCAGTATGCTTTAGTAAGCAAATTACAGCAAACAAAAGGGCTTTCATACAGCATAAAAAAGCCAGTTACGCTTCAGAAAGGGCTGGGATACGTAATAGATGTATCGCCGCCCGTACCACAAACCGTAAGCAAAGCACTTCAATACCGCGTTAAAACTCTGGGCGTTGCTGTTAAGGGGCTAACTTACGCAATCCAAGGTTTTCCTTATCACAAGCAAAACACGCCTTACGCAAAAAGTGCTGCCCCGTACGACAGTATGATTACGCCGTATCGGAAGATTGCACGCTAATGTTGTATACTTAAAACAATAAAATTATATGCCTAAAGGATATACAACCAAAGCAGCCATTGAAAAGTATCTACTAATTACCATTGATGTATCTTTTGATGCTCAGGTAGATGAGTGGATATCTGCGGCTGAGGAAATTATTGACCAAGAAACTGGCCGAGACTTTGCTATATTTGCGCAAAATGGTGTAGCGACTGACAGGCTATATGATGGCGACGGCACGGGTACGCTTTTTATTGGCCCAGTTACACAAGTAATGACCGTCAAATTAAGTGCCGATGGGGACGCAATAGATGCCGACCAATATTTTGTATACCCAGCCAACACATTGCCAAAAACCAGCATTGTGATGCCTTATCTGTATTTCCCTGAAGGCAATCAAAACATTGTGGTCAATGCAAAATATGGTGCTGTTACAGTTAAAGCAGACATTAAACTAGCGGCTACAATTTTAGCTGCTGGCATTATTAACTTTGCTTGGGCTGACGGTTCTAGTATCCAAAGCTTAACGATGGGCCGTTATTCAGTAACCTACAAAACACCTGAGCAAAAACAAGATCTTTTGAGCGTGCAAGAGATCATGGATCGTAATAAATTCTATAATTTCTAACATGCTTACTAGCCTTTTTGATCAAACCGTGACAACCGCGCGTTTAGTAGACGGAACGGGCAACCAGCTTGAATATGCGACGCTTTTAACAGGCGTAGCTTGTGCTATTCAGCAATCAGATGCCAAGATTTCGATGGATTTAATAGGTAGCTTTGGCAAGTATTGGCTCATGTTTTGCGCCTATAGTACAAATATTTTGGAGGGTGATCGTGTTACTTGGAACGCCAAAGAGTATAAAGTGGAAACTGTAGATCGCTTAGATTTTGCAGGAGATAGCCACAAAGAGGTGCTTATTCGCATTTTTGAAAGCTAAAAACATGACTGCAAAATACACTATCACCATACCTAACCTAGCAGACATCAAGAGGGTGTTTGACGAGGCACCCGAAAAAACTATTCGGCAAATAGATACGGCTGTGCGCAAGTCTATTTTACGGATTGAAAGCGCTGCTAAACGGGAGGCCCCTGTTAACAAACAATCAGGTGGCGGAAATTTGCGGCAATCTATTCGCAGCCAAATGACTGGTATTGCGTCTGGCAAAGTAGAGGTGGGCGTTGATTATGGCGTATATGTTGAAGAAGGTACGCGCCCACATATTATTACTGTTAAGAACGCAAAGGTTTTAGCAAACAAATATACAGGCCAAATGTTTGGGCGCACAGTCAAGCACCCTGGTACAAAAGCCAATCCGTTTTTCCAACGCGGTATTGATGCCGCAGAAAGCGACATTATAGATTACTTTAGTAAAGCGGTTGTAAACGTATTCAAATAAACCATATGAACATCACAAAAGACACTTTTAATGACATTAGAGAAGAAGTTGCCGCAGTTATTACGGCCGAATCAACTCTATTTAAAGCGGTTTATGGCTTTCCGCAGGCGAAATTAGCAGGTTACCCAGCCATTATTGTAATGCCAAGCGAAAATTTATCAGACTATAGCAGTACGTCTGACAATCGGTTAGCTTTCGCTTTTCAATTAATAATGTATTACCCTATCCCTAATCAAACGGCTTACGAAAAGGCCGAAATTGCGATTGGTGAATGTGTAGCTGATTTGCTCCGTATCTTTTCCACAAAAAGCCCAAGGCCGCTTACTACTTGCGACTGGGTAGAGCCAGCACCTAGCGTCTGGGGAGAAACTGCTGTAAGTGATCAGCCTTACAGGACTGCTACAATGACATTAAGATGTATCAAATATGTCGAGGTAAATTAAGCCATGTTATAATCTACTTATGAAATCGCCAAAAAACAAAATGCTGTCTAGTGACGACATGGACACCAAAGGAATAGACATTAATGAAAGTGCGAACGCCCCTTTTGAGGTTACGCATGAAACAGAATCATTCTGGCTGCCTAAATTTAGCATTAGCGTTAAGGCTAAAACTTTGGCACAGGCCATTGAGATAGCTGAAAAAGAATCACATAAACAATCATAATATATGCCTTTTCTAAAAGGTGAAGACATAAATATAGGTATTGCTAAGGAAACAGTACGCGGTACTTATGTTACGCCATCAGCTTATATCCCTGCTAGAACACCTACAGGTATTAAAGTCGCCGTTGATAAGGCACCAATCCGTGAAACCACAGGCGGCGGCATGGGATCAACCGGTTCTATAGTTGTGCAAAAGCGCGCAGAGGGCGATTTGGAATTTAATTTACGCTCTAGGACTATTGGCTTTTTACTTTTATCTTTACTTGGTAAAGCCACAAGCTCAGTGGTCGTTGCTAGTACTGTTTATAGCCATTTGTTCGAGATATTGCTAGGCAATCCGCAATTTCCCTCTCTTTCGTTGGCACTTTCACAGCTTGGGTTTCAAGATTACAAATATGCAAAAAGCCTAGTAAAAAGCCTAGAAATCAGTACACCCGTTAATGATTTGGTTACTGCTAAAGCGTCATTTCTTTCATCAAACGAGGAAACTGTTGCAGACGTTACCGTTGCGTTTAGCTCTACCGATCACTATTTCCGCCCTTTTGATGTAGTAATAAAAGTAGCCGCAGACGTTGCTGGCCTTGCAGCGGCCCCTGCACTTGCGCTTAAAGAGTTTTCTTTGAGTATAGACAATAATGCCCGTGTGAATCAAAACATTGGCGAACTTACACCATCGGACTTGCTCGCTCTCATGCACGAAATAAACGGTAGCTTTGTAATGGATTACACTGCAGAAACTTACCGTGATGCCTATGTAGCTGGCACGTATTACGCAATGAGCATGACGCTTACGCGCACAGATATTGATCTTGGATCAGGTAACTCGCCATCTTTAAGCATTGTCATGCCTAAAATATCATTTGAAAGCCGAGAAGCAGATCGGCCTATTGATGATATTGTTACTGACAATGTTGAATTTATTGCCCACCACGATATTGTTACTGGTTATGGCATCCGCGCGACTTTGGTTAATGATCAAGCCAGTTATTAAAATCTATTATAAATTTTATGGGAAACAGACCAACGCATGAAATAACAACGCCTATTGGGAGTCATGTAATAATAATCAAAGACTGGCTTACAGGACGAGAACGGGAAAACATAGAACAGGCGCAATACGCTCAGGTAAATGCACAGCCAAGACAAATGGGCGGCAAGTCAACAATGGATTTTGACAAAATAAATGCTGGCGCAATTGTTACGGAACAAACACATAGGCTTTTTACCACTTACATTGTGAGTGTTGACGGTAACACGGACAATATTTTAGATGTTGTTCTTGATATGCACGAGGATGATACGGATTTCATTTTTACGCATGTAGCAGATAAAAAAAAACCGATTGCACCAGAGGTAGCAGCTTAATGGCGGCTTTATGTGTTGAAATGCGCTGGACATATCAGCAATTTCTTGCACAACCTGAATGGTTCATTGAGGATGTAGTGGCCTACTTGAACGAGCTACATAAACCTAAAAAGAAATGAACCCTCTAAAGCTACAAATCATCATTGATGCCCAAAACAAAACGGACGCAGTGATGAAAGATGTTTCAAGCCAATTCAGTAAACTGAATGGGCAAATTGATAAACTCCAACCAGCTTTTGGAGCAATGGCAGCCGCAGGCACGGCTGCTTTTGCAGGTGTGGCAAGTATCGTTGGCATATCCATTGGCAATTATGTTGAAGCAGAACGCAGCGTTCGCCAACTTGAGCACGCTGTTATTGACGTTTCAAAGGGTAATCGTGAACAGGTGGACAGCATTTTAGCCATTACCGACGCACTCCAAAAGAAATCTGGTATTGATGGGGACGCGCTTACCATGGGCGCGGCTCAACTTTCTACGTTCGGATTGCAAACTCAAAGCGTCCTAGACCTCACCAAATCGCTTGCAGACCTTACTGTGAACCAGAACGGTGTTACTGCTGGCGCGGATCAGTACGTAGCTTCTGCCAACACAATAGCAAAGGCTCTCAATGGGCAGTTTGGCATCTTGGAAAAGTCTGGCATTCGCTTTACGGAGGCGCAGCAGAATTTAATTTTGTACGGTTCAGAAACGGAAAAAGTGGCAGCACTTACCGAGGGGCTTAATCAGAATTTGCGTGAAACCACGGATACCATCGGCGGAACGGCCGAAGGTACCATGGCAATATTTAAACAATCGTTAGGCGACATCAGCGAAACCATCGGTGCCGCTTTTTTGCCTATGCTACAGCAAGTAATCGACAAGGTCATACCCGTAGTACAGCAAATCAGCACATGGGCAGCAGAAAATCCAAAGTTAGTTATAGCTGTTCTTGCTGGTGTGGCAGCCATTGGCCTAATAATAGGTGTTATTGGCACTCTTGGGCTTTTAATACCAGCCATAATAACAGGTGTCCAAATGCTAGGCGTGGCCCTTGGTGCTTTGGGTACAATATTCGCTATTGTTACGTCGCCTATTGGCTTGATAATAGCCGCCATCATAGCCGTCATTGCTGTTGGCGTGCTACTTGTAAAACATTGGGACGAAGTTAAAGCATTCACATTAACCGTTTGGGAGGCGATTAAAAACGCTATTAGTAAAGCAATCAACGGTGCGCTGGCAATTATTAAGGCAGTCGGGCAAATAATGGCTGATATGTTCTGGTTTTACATTAACTTTATGATTGGCGCAGTTACGTTGTTTTTAGATTTTTTCTTGCCTGGCTGGCAAGGTGCATTTAATGCTGTATGGAATACCACTGTAACCGTATTCGAGGCTATTAAAGCTGCTGTAAGCGCTGCTTTAACGTTCCTGCTCAATTCTGTAATTATTCCTGTACTAAACAGTATAAAAGCCGTCTGGGATTTTATTTGGGGGGCTATCAGCGGTGCTTTTGGTACATTATGGGAAGCTATAAAAGGTGCTGCTGGTGGCGCGCTTAGTTGGATTAAATCGCAAATTGATAACCTTACTGGGCCATTAAATGCGCTTATTGCGCTTGCAGAAAAAGCCATTAACCTAGCCAAAAGCGTAGGTAGTGGTATCGGTAAAGCCGTTTCAGGCGTTGCAAGCTCAGGCAGATCGGTCACTGGCCGCGCAATTGGTGGGCCAGTAGGAACTAACGTACCGCATTTAGTTGGCGAACGCGGCCCAGAATTGTTTTGGCCAAACGGTGCTGGCCGCATAGTGGCAAACGGCGCAATGGGCGGCAGTGGTATTGTTATCAACATAAGCGGCAATGATTTCATGGGACGCGAAGGCATCGCCGAACAAATCGGCAATGACATCCTTAGAGTGCTTAAACAAAACATGAAACTGTGATCTCCGTTGAAATTAATTCAGTTGATGTTAGCAGCCTTATTGATATGGGCTCGCTGCGTAAAGACGACGCGTTGAATAACAAAGTCGACTCTTTGACGTTTTCGATTCAAAGCTATATTGGCCATGTATTTGTGCCCGTATTGGACGCTGAAGTTGAGCTGTTCATTGATGCCGTTAAACACTACGGAGGCCGCATTACGTCATTTAATGAGCGTGTAGAGTCTGACAAAATTGTTTCGTATGACATAACTTGCGCCGATTATTCTCAGGACGCTAACAGAATTTTAATACAAGAGCGGTTTACCAATGAAACCGTTGAAGCTATTATAATTGCTTTAGTAGCCGATTACGCGCCTGATTTTACGACTGCAAACGTTGATTGTGCCATTGTAGTTACTACCGTAACGTTTGATCGCATTACTTTGCTTGAGGCATTAAATAAGCTTTCTAAACTAACTAATTTCTCTTTTTACATTGATTATAATAAAGACATACATTTTTTCCAAAGAAACGCAGAGCCTGCGCCTTTCATACTCACGGACGACACGCTTTTTTATATTAAAGACACGCTTGAAATTTCAAGAGATCTTTCGCAACTAAGGAACCGTGTTTATATTCGAGGTGGTGAAATAGAGGGGGAATCACGTACAGAGAAATTTAACGGAGACGGTACAAAACTAACGTTTGTTTTAGGTAACAAATTTTCTACTTTGCCCACGGTTACAGTTAACAGCGTTGCAAAAACGGTCGGTATCGACTTTATAGATCAAGAAGCCGATTTTGACTCTTTCTGGAATTATCAACAAAAGTATATCCGTTTCAAGACGGGCACAGTACCAGCCGCAGGCACGAATAACATTTTTGTAACTGGTACGCCGCTTTTTGTGCTTATAATGCGATTAGATGATGTAGCATCAGTCGCGCAATACGGCATTTATGAATTTGCTACGGAAGACCCAACGATTAAAAGCCGTGATGAGGCAAAAAAGTTTGGTATAGCGCAGCTTGATGCCTACTCAAAAAGCATTGTAGAAGGCAGCTTTAGAACTTACACGCCTGGCTTGCGGTCAGGTCAATTGCTGACCATTAAAAGCGTTTGGCGTGGGTGGGAGGAAAACTTTTTAATCCAAAAAGTAACTTTAACCATGGTTACGAATGAGGTTTATATTTACACAGTTCAACTAGCCACGTTACGAACCATGGGCATTATTGATTTCTTAATTAATTTGATGCTTTCAGGTAATGAAACCGTGGCAGACGGTGAATCAGAAGTGCTGCAAAAAGTTTTCTTTAAAGCCGAGATGCTTGGATTGCAAGAGACTGTTGTCACGTCAAAGCTGCACAATCCTCTTACTGAGAATTTAGGCATTGATGATGTAGTAACCAGTAATATTGATTTTGGTACTGTGTTCGTACTCGGCCCTTATGTTATTACTGGCCCAGCAGACACAAAGCGCACATTTATTTTAAACGGCAGTTTATTAGGTTAACGTGTTATCATATCTATATGGAACTCATACAAGAAATCACGAAAGAAGTTAAAGACGGCTTTAAGTGCAAAGGTGTTTATACTTTTACAAAAGCTTTTTTAGAAACAGATGAGCAGTTTAATCTTGCGAGGAAAATTGAAGAATTACGCGATAAAGGCTTGGATTTCGTGCCTCTTGTCCGTCAATTAAATGAACTTTGCCAAACTGAAAAATGGGTTAAAGTAAATCTTGTGCCTCTTGCTGGACGCGCAAATATGCTTGATCACATGGCAAACGCAAGCCCAGCGAGCTCTTTGCTGATTAACTATTTTGCTGTTGGGTCTAACGCTACGGCTGTGGCAGATGGCAATGTTGACCTTGGCACAGAAGTTTATCGTAACGCTATTGCCTCTAGAACCAGCGTAAATGACGCGGCTTATTTCACTGGTTTTATTAGTGCTTCCGAATGGAGCGGCACAGTAGCGGAGGCTGGTTTGTTTGCTGATGGCACGGCTGCGGCAAACTCAGGCGTGTTGCAATCGCACGTTTTAGTAAGCACCACCAAATCAATCACTGAAACCTTAACGATTGACTGGACTTATACGTTAAGCAACGTTTAAACAGTATGGAAGACTCCAAAATGCTGCAATCAATTCAGAAAGAGGACAAAAGCATTGATCTTGAAGATTTCAGGATCGCCATCATCAAGTTATTTGATGAAATGATGCAAAATGGACACATAAAAGACAGAGAAACTTTAGGCAAGTTTGCACGCTTACGGGCGCACATAATCATTAATTTAACAGATTTGTGATTTTTGCCGCGTACATTTTATTGTTCTCGTTTAAAATTGCGGCCACTTTAGCGTGCGCAGCATATTGTTTTAGCATTTCACAAATAAAGTTAGTCCCTACTTTCACGTGGATGTTATTTGCGGCTGCGTTTGTAATGCGGTTTATAACGCAATTACAGTGGTTTATTAATAATGCGCGTGTAATGGAACCGCATGGTGATATAAATTTTGGCCTTGCTATTGCCAACCAATCAATTGAGTTAGCCATCATTACGTGTTTCTTTGTTGGCTTTGCACGTACTTATTACGCAATAAAGTTTTCAACTTTTACCCGTAATTAGGGTTTTTGAAATATGGAATTTTTAGCCATAGCTCAGACTGTCGCGCCTGCAATCGCGGGATTTCTAGCTGTTGGCGGCATTGGTTCATTGTTTGCATATTGGTCAGCAAAGCCAAAAACGCAAGCTGAGGCGCTTAAAATAAACTCAGAGGTTGTTGTTACATTTGCAACTGGCTGGGAAAAGTACGCAAATAAACTTGAAGAGCGACTTGAAGCTACAGAGAAAAAACAAATGGAATTGAGCCAAGTTTTAGACGCTCAAGAGCTAAAATATAGAGACATTATTTCGCAAAAAGACACAGAGATTAAAAATTTACAGAATCGCGTCGGAGTTCTAGAAGAAGAGCTGGAGCGCTACAAGCCTACAAGTGATAAACAGAACACGGCACGCGAAGCCATACACGAAAGTGTTGATACAGCTATGGATAATTTAAATATTAAGCCATAATTTATGGGAAAAGCATTTGGAGCCATGCTTAATTCCTCGGATAACCGCGACATTCACATAGCTGCGGCTGTAGCGCCTAGGCCGCACCAAGCCAGCAACATAACAGACATTTCCATGTTGCCAGTTGAAGATCAGCGCGATAAAGGCACTTGCGTGGGTCAGGCCGAAGGCAAAGGCGAAGAATACCGAGATTTCCGAGAAACGGGAAAAGTAACACGCTTATCAAAAGGCTTTATTTATCGTGAATGCAAGAAACGTGACGGTTACAGTGGCCAAGGAACTGCGCCGCGCGTAGCCGCGCAGGTTCTTATGGAGCTAGGCGTACCGCGTGAAGAGCTGATGCCAGACGATAATAGCTTAGCTTATGACGCTTACATGACGCTTACGGCTTCCCCAGACGCATTAAAAGACGCTCAGACGCGCCGCGCTGCTGGGTATGCCTTTTGCTACACCTTGGACGACTTAAAGCAAGCTGTGGACGTTGCAGGCGTTATGAACGCAACAATTATGGTGGGCGGCTGGGAGGGTATCCCATTGCAAAGAAAACCTAAGGCTGGGCTGCACCGCATATTGGTTTATGGTTATGAAGACGTATTTGGAGACACGCGCATTTATTTCCGTAACTCTTGGGGAGATAGTTGGGGTGAAATAGGCAACGCTTGGTTTATGTGGTCAGAATACAGCGACGAGCTCTTTGACATGATGGTTTATACTGATTTGCCAAATAATGTTTTAGAAGAGGCGCAAAAAATACCTTTTCAATTTGTAAGTAATCGCGAACTTTACGATAAAGCACTAGATGTAATTGAAATTCAAAAGCGTTTAAGCGTTGAGCTTGATGTAAGAGGTTTGCCGTGTTACGACCTTAAAAGAAAAGGTGTGCTGCATTTTGGTCATTTTTTTGGCGTAAGCACGGCTCGTGCGCTGCGTCGGTATCAAGCGGCCAACGGGCTGACTGTTACAGGACATTTAGACCCTCAAACGGTTTTGCATCTCAATCGCACTATTTAGTGGTATTATAAAATAATAATTAACCAAATTTCTATGACGTTTTCAAAACGTGTCAAATCTTTCTTAATTACTTTTGTATCTATTCTAGGTACTGCTTTCGCCAGTTTGGTGTTTAGCCCACAGTGGAGCGACTTTGTGGCTTGGTTAGATGTAACGGGTACCGATTTCGCCACAAACCACGGTATTCCAAACGCATTAGTGCTAGTTATCGGTTTGTTTATATCAGAAATCTGGCGGCAGATCATTAACAAATACATTCTTGAAAAGCGCAGTGTCGTTGGTAATAGCCGCCACGACGCAGAACACGACCTTTATTAAAGATAAGCCACAAATGGGGTGTATACTAAAAATGTAAGTAACTAAATATAATTTATATGGCAAAAATTACAGTTAACCACGAAATGGTGTCTAAGTTCCCAGCTTTTAAGGGTCGCTTTGGTGAAACTATTGATGCTGCTGAACTAAAGCGCGTTGAAAGCGACTATGCCGAAACTATAAATGATGTGCAGACTGAAGACGCAACAGATCAGCCCGTTAGCGCGCCTGTGGCTATTCCTAGCGACAAAGCAGCTAACAAGCGCAGCAAAGCAGCTAACAAGCGCAGTTAAGCAGCATTTAGAGAAGCACAGCATATGCAAAAGCTATTTATCACTAAACATGTTGCAGGGCTTGGTGAAGCCCGTGAGTACCTTTTAATGGTCGCTCAGACCATGAATGATGGGCATCACAATGGCGACGGATGGAATCTCGCGGAAACACCAGATGAAATGAGCGAGGAAATACCAGCAAGCAAAGACGAGCCAGAGACTAATACGGTAAATATTCAGGCCGCAACTAACGCGAAAATTACAGCAGACAAAAACATTGCCGAAGATCAATTGCCTTGGAGCAATAAAAACAAGCGCAAGAATTAAGAAAAGTACCGCCTGTTGAGGCGGTACTTTTCTTTTTATAACGTTGAAATGCGGTTATTATGCTTTGCTTTTGTTATATCTTGCATCAAAAGCGGCATCGTCCATTGTTGCAAACATAATGGTTTCTATAAACGCTACAATAGCTGGTATGAACGTCCAAAAAAACGCTAGATAAAGCATACCGCGCGAATTATTGCCTAAATAGAAATGGTGCGCACCAAACCCACCAACTGCGAAAGCTAAAAATGCTGTTGCTAATCGTGATTTCATAAAATAATATTAATTACGTCTTGAAGTGAGCGTACTATAAAATAATCTGCGCCCATGCGTACCGCCTGTTTTTGAAACTCTTTTTGGCCAGGTGATTGTTTGCCTTTTGACGTTTTCACTTCCAAAAAGTATGTGCGAAAGTAATTAACTGTTAACGGCCCCTTGCTGGTATGTATCTGCTCAATCGACTTTTTCCAAACAATAAAATCTGGCGAGCCAACTTTGCCGTATCTAATCATTCCAACCTGGCCGTTGGGCCTAGTAAAACGAGTAGCACCTGTATTGTTCCGAATGTAGATAAGATTGCCGCGACGTTCTTGTATCTCTAAATATTGATGAATTGGCCTGGTTATATGTCGCTCAAGCTCTGGCGGACTGTTTTTTGCTTTAATCATGTTGAATAAACATAACTAATAAGACTGCACGTTAATAATAAAGACATTATGATTACCGCTATAAATAAATACAGCTAGCACGCTTAAAAATTTAGTAGTGCCCATATTGTGCATTTTTGTGGCGGCTAGCTTCAGTTCAGGGGCTTGTATGCAACCACTATTGGAACCAACACAATAATGAATTTTCCCCCCAAACTGAAGCCAGCCGCCTCAGCTACTAAATAGTATACAGGGTAATTAAGTATTTTTTATCTTGCCGCCATTGTGGCGCGTGTTTTGGATACTTATTAAAGTCTTTTTCTGTGGCTTGCATCAGGCACAAATATTTGTCACGGCGTTTATTTTGCCGTTTGCCCTGGTGGTGCTCGTGGCATATATAAATGAACATCCAACGCTCTTGAATAGTGCGGCCGTAGGCGTGTTGCACGGTTAAACGGCCCTTACAGTCGCCCTCGTCAATCCGTGCGCAATCTGCAAGCTCAATTTCCTCTTCTACTATCGCGCGCATTTTAGGGGTCATAGCGATCATAGCGGATCATCAAAATGTACTTCATTGGGAAGTGGGATAATGATGCTCAAATCGCGTGCTGCCCACTGCCTAATCTTTGCCATGTATTCCTCAAACTGGCTTGTTGTAAGACGTTTAGTTGAGCGTACCGTGGCAAAACGTCGGCTAATATCTAAGAGGAACCTTCTACGGCAAACCTCGTGTATTTCGTCCCTGTCATAACCCAATTCGTTGCCAAGTATTTTTAATATCACGCCATTGTAATATCTGTTTTGGCGGTTACTGCGGTTCTTGGTTCGCTTTTGCGCTATTATTTCGATTTCCCCAGTTTCTCCTTGAATGCCCCGCAAATAATTTTCAAATAGGTCAAGCCGTTCAATGAACAGCTTGCCATTATGCGTTTTTGCGGGGAATTTAGGAATTAGCATGAATTAAATGCTGTATTTCTTAATCAGCTCGCGCGCCTTCTTAGCGGCCGCTTTTAATGTGGCTTCTTTAAACTTGCCTTCTTCAAGCTCTAAATGCTCGTCAAAAACTCCAACACAGTAATCACCCAAGCAAAATTCAATATTAATTTCACGTCTTCGGACTTGTATAAATGCTCTGTTAACACTAATTTCCCAGCCTTCATCTGCTAACCCTGCAAGTATTGATTGATCTTTTATACTTTGCATATTATTTGTTAAGCCTCGTCACAAAAAACGTCGCAAATATTATTAGCCAGGCCAATGCCGACTTTTGCTACGTTTCGGGCAACGATAAACACGACGAAAACCGCGGCGACGACAAGAAACACATTAGACATAGTATCTTTTATTTTATCCATATTATTTTACCGCTAACATTCTTTTAGCGTGTGCAATTGCGGCATCTTTGCCCTCATCTGTGTGGGGGTAACAAAGACCGTTATCTCGGCGGAAAATGTCGTTTTGGTGATCAGGCTTAAAAATAGTCATTGCCCATAGATCTGGCTTATTTGTATCGGGGTAATAGTACTTTACATTGTCCGTCGGTGCCCATTTTTCGGGCTCGTAAGGCTTCCCGTCGCGTTCAACGATGATGTGCTTGGCTAGATCGGCTTCGGTGAATATAGCGTCAATAACTTTGTTGCA
>Ga0209414_1000927_pt1 | contig 14160 bp, 9 predicted proteins | sample LakVidmifraction_4_FD_181154 | JGI IMG/M metagenome (GOLD analysis project Ga0209414, IMG submission 181154) | Hypersaline microbial communities from Lake Vida, Antarctica - Brine Hole Two &gt;0.2 micron (SPAdes) (version 2) | ecosystem: Environmental > Aquatic > Non-marine Saline and Alkaline >... | reverse complement strand
TACTTTGCAGCCAACTCGACGACCTTAACAAACCCCTAGCCCAAACCAACTTTGGCAAAATGGAGGTGGCATTGTGAAAAGCTATCCACCACCACGGTGTAACCGCAAACAAGCCAGCCGTAAGAGCTACTATAAAAAATATCGAGCTACACGCCAGCCGAAAAATCGCAGGCAAGGGGGATAGATGTCTACCACACTACAAAAAGACACCCATAAAAAAGCCCATGCGGACAACACGGGCTTAATTACTATCTTAGGTGACCATAACCCAGCAACGGGACAAACACTACAAGGTGATGAACTGTTAAGCAATCTTTATAACTTGTTAGAGCCTAACAGTTTGTTAGACATTCGAACCGATATCGCACCAACCACGGGAGAACACGCAGGGGTAAGGCAAAACACCATTGGTACAGTAGGATCAATTCTACACAATAAAGATTATGAAGCAACCAGTTTTGTATGCTTCACACCCAATAGCACAGGTGTGCCTTTTGTCACCGACACCAGCAAATCATGCGCGTTATTTCTTGGCATACCTCAAAGTGATAATGAACTGGTCATAGTCGATAATTATTCTGATGGCGTGAAGCTCGCTAATCACTTTTTACTTGATAAAGTCACAGTGGCAGTGAGCAAAAATAAGTATTCATACCCTGATGATGTAAAGTATTTCTCACAAGACACGAAGGTAACGATATTTCCTGATATAGAACATAGAGACAAAATATGTAAACAACTGGCAGGCCATAACGTCAAAATGGTTATCCCTACACTGGGTATGTTGCCTCATCTTGAGAACGGTTTAAGTTATGCTGAAATATTATCTTATGACGATACTCAAATAATCGACCTACAGATAGCAGCATGGGCAGAGCCAAAACCTATCAATCATACCTTGCCACCAGTAACTAGCATAACTAAAGAGATGCTACCCGAACCGCTATACAATTACATGCTCAACACAGCCAACCGCTTAAGCGTACCGCCTGAATTTGTAGCAGTACCGCTGATCGTGGCACTGGGTAGTGTTATCGGTACAAAGGTGGCTATCATGCCAAAAAGCCTTGATGACTGGGACATTGTGCCAAACTTATGGGGTGCAATCATTGGGCAGCCATCAAGTAAGAAAAGCCCAGCAATTAAAGACGCTATGAAACCTATTGATAATCTAGCGAGTAAAGCGCGGGCAGCTCACGAGCTTGATAAACAGGAACATGAAACGCAAAAATTAATCAATGACAGCAAATCCAAGGCAGACGATGACGCGCTGAAAAAAATGGCTAAACAACTTGCTACCCAAGCCGATGACACGGACGAACCCATAACCAGTGAGGACTTGCACAAAAAGGCGGCCGCTATAGCAGAATACAAACAGCAAGATAGCAACGTGCCAATACCACGCCGCCACATGGTAGGTGATATTACTATGGAGAAGCTGGGCGAAATTGAGAACCAAAACGACAACGGCATACTACAGTTTCGTGATGAGTTATCAGGATTTTTAGCCAGTCTTGATAAGGAGAGCGAACAAGAAAAAAGGGCATTTTATCTATCAGGGTTTAACGGCACTGGTAGTGAAATGGTGGACAGAATAGGACGCGGCTCGCTATTCATTGAGAATCATTGTCTATCAGTAATGGGTGGTTTGCAGCCTGACAAGCTTGAAATGTATTTAGAAAAAACCATGCGCGGCTTAGGTAACGATGGATTGATGCAACGCTTTCAAATGATGGTTTACCCAGATCCATTACCACGGACTAAAGAAAAAGACATAGCGGTCGATAAAGACAGCCGCGATGCTGCTTATGCTTTGTTTGAGTCAGTTGATAACTTATATACTGACAGCTTAGTAAGTTATGGAGCGAATGCACCTAATGATTTTTACAAGCGTCCTTATTTTCGTTTTGATAATAGTGCCTATCCCGTTTTTATGGCGTGGTATGACAATCTTAAAATCAAAGCTGACGAAGCAGAACACGACGTAATCACACAGCACTTACTCAAATATGTCAGGCTTATCCCAGCACTAGCCCTTATCTTTCACCTAGTAGACTGTATTGAATTAGGTAGGCGTTTAGGAGGCGTAAGTCTAAATGCTTTAAATGCTGCTATTGCATGGGGTGATATGTTAGAAACACATATGCTAAGGGTTTATAGCTGCATTACTGATAATTCACACCTAAAAGCGTCTTTACTATCAAAGAAAATCTTAGAAATGCTCAAGAAACCAAGTGACAAAACTGACTGGGTTAGTCATGGGTTTACCGCTCGCAGTCTTAAGCGCAAGAATTGGAAGGGCTTAACTGCTGATGATGCCGTGCAAACGGCCTTAGATGTGTTGATAGAGTATGACTGGCTCAACCATGAGCTAGTGGACAGTACGGGGCAAGGTGGCAGGCCTACAGAACGCTACTGGATCAACCCAAGGATTAGAGCTTTTATTTAGTTTCGTCAGTTTTGGCAGTGCAATATCTGGGCGTTATTTAAAAATAGCGTCTTTTGTATAGCTGTGATGGATTATATTGAAAGACTTTTGATGGATCGTTATTATCGAACTTTTGATTGTAACTAGCATGATGTATGATATTACAATACTTAAATAAGGAGATTTTAATGGCTAAGTTTATAAGAGTGTTTGCCATGGATGAAAACAAAATGATGTTTAGAACTATAATCAATGTTAAGCATATTGTCAGTATTAAAGATTCACCTATTAAAGAGGTTAACACTACTATAAAACTGATAAACGAAGACATTATGACAAGTGAGAAAGCTTCCAAAATTTTTGAGAAAATTATTGCTGAGTGAGACAGAGCAGTAAGAACGAGTACATTTTAGTATGACAGCTATAGGGGCGTTATTGAAAAATAGCGTCCTTTTTTAATTCCTGTTTGGGAGTTTCGTCAGTTTTGGCAGTGTCACACTAGAGTAAGTAACGATAATTTAATCATACTTTCAGGACTTTGTATCGGTTGGTTCAAATTTTTAACCATTTCTCAGCCCTTATTCGATCCTAATTATATTTTTATATGATATTTGAACTGTTTGTATGTTTTTTGACCAAAATTATCAGATCAATGGGAGATTAAACTGAGATTAACCGTTAATATATTAGTTATAGGCAGTGAGCAACTGACTATACAAACTAAATTAAACCTTTAACGGAGTAACAACTATGCGAATTTTTATGAATAATGGTGGCGGCTGGCCGAGCACAACAGGTAATCCATCTGGTGGCGATCGTGATAACAATCCACCGAGCAAATAGATAGTCGAATGAATACTAAAAGCTCTATTCAAGCCATGCGTTCATTACGTGTGGCTTGTTTTTTTAGATAGTCCGGCCACTCAACGCGCTCGATTTTGATATTTTCACTAATATTTGACTCGTAGTGATCCGTTATGGATTCCCATAAGTCATAATAATCATCATAGAAAATACAGCTATTTCCATCAGATTTCTCGCTTTTCTCATATAACGTTTGAAAAAAGGCATATACCAGCCATATTAGTCCAGCGAGATTATGATCTAACCCCTCTAAGGTATTAATATCATCGTTTTTGAGATACTTAACCATACCGTTTTGCCAAATACTAAGCGATTCACAAGCGCCATCGTCCGGTCTATTCTCAATATCAATACCGGATAGACAATATAGCTCCATTAAAGTAATCCACTTGCCTTCACTTTTTCGGCAAATATAGTATTCACGTTTACCTTCTGGGTCATTAGCTGGCCATTCAATTTTGTCAATTATCCCCCTTGTACTCCTTGGCATCTCTTTGTGCTGCTTGAAATAATACCAAGTCTGCAACCACTGTAAAAAAGTACGAGACGTGCAGGTAAACAGACTACCTTTTTTTCCTAGTGAAACAAACTCATTTATTTCTGAATCATACTTCAACTTATTTGGATCTGGCTTTTTTTTAAACAGCTGCCCTAAGCTTATCGGCTTGACTGATAATGAACACACATAATGATAAAAGTAAGCATCAAGGTGCGCCACAAAGCTCAGCAACAAATGCATATAGAAACTCTCAGCACCCATGTTCATATTAAGCTCATCACTTTCATAACCAAACTCACGGTATAAGTAGTCTTTGAACTGTTCTATAGCTGACCTAGACAGCTTTTGACTGGCGCAACTGTCAATAATTTTGGTATGTTCATACAACTTGCTGTTAGGCGCTACCCCCATAATTCGTAGTAGCACCTGATAGGGATATGCTGACATTTCCCCATGCTCAAGATGGATATCTTGTACATTAAGGTAGTCATCTACTGGCGTAGTCATTAGGTCATTGAATACTTTTGCTACCTGAAACCGCTGTTTACTGGGTGTTTTGGATAACCCTGTGGTGAGTTCTTTTATTAGCTTATTAAAGTCAACTCCTGCCTTACTAATAAAATAAGTCGGTAGCATATTAAACGCATACCGCTGCTTCTCGTCCTCGGTGTCGCAAAGATTAATATTCTTGTCTGGCATAACTAGCATCTCTTTTTTTACGGGTTACTCCTGAGCGCTAAGCACTCAACTTAGTATCAAGCATCAACCTAATAAACTTCTTAAACTTATTAGGATTAGATAATAGATGCATAGTCATACCTTCATATGCCTCTTGGCTTTCGAACAGCGCATCCATGACTGCATCAGGATAACCACCTAACATAATTTGATCAGGACTGTTCTTATTATTAGCGAACTGCTTCACGACGATCTCATTTTCAGTGACCTTATCCCAAATGGTATTTTGAAAGTTGACCATGTCATTTTCGGTGAAGTCTTCGCCTACAAACACCTCATTTAACCGTTCAATAATCTGGGATAAAAACGCTTCTTTTTGATCCTTTGGTTTTCCTGTGCCACCGCCGCCACCAGCATCCAGTTGATACTCACTTTTACTTTCTTCTAGCTTTAAGTGTTGCTGATGCAAAATTGAGACACGGTAATGACTCATAACGATGTTACTTAGATCGACATCATCTTCATCATCAAAGCTTTCACGCAGTAGCGGCTGTAGGTTACGCGCGTATAGGCTAAGCTTCTCTAATTCTTTATCGTCATAGTCAACGATTTGCGACATAAACTCATACTGGCGTGTGAATGTACCTAAATCCTTTTTAAAGATTTCTAATTCGTCTTGCTCAAGTTTGAAACCCTTATAGTCGTTTTCAGCATTGGTCATCAACACCACATCACCAGTTGGTTTGGTACGCTCAAGCATTGCCTTAGCATATTGTGCTTGCTCACGTGCCAGCTTATAACGCTTCTGCCAACGATCGACCGCTGGCTTGCAGATATTACTAATGGCGGCATTGGACTTGTGCTTGCTATAAAAAGCCGCAACGAACTGCTCAACTTCGTTCTTAGTGAAGATATCACTGTTATCGAGCTTATTATAAAGGTCAAACACCTGATCGGGATCGGACACATCTGCTAAGGCTGCGGTTTCGTAATATGGCTGGAAGGCTGCCAAAATATCTTCAGGATCATTAAAGAAGTCGAGCACAAATGTGCCACTCTCCGCCTTACCTTTATAGGTACGGTTAAGCCGTGATAAGGTCTGTACGCAGTCCACGCCTGTCAGCTTCTTATCAACATACATGGCGCACAGTTTAGGCTGGTCAAAGCCTGTCTGGAACTTATTAGCCACTAGCATCACTTGATAGTCATCACTATCAAAGGCTTTACGCAGATCGCGACCTTTTAGCCCAATATTCATATTATGCTCAGTGAACTTATGGTCGATCAACGCGCTGCTATCAGGGTCATTGTCGTTAAAGCTGACCTCACCTGAGAACGCCACCATCGCATTGATACCTTTGTAGCAGTGCTCGGCAATATAGTTATCAAACGCCAGCTTATAGCGTACGGCTTCTTTGCGTGAACCAGTCACTACCATGGCTTTGGCTTGTCCACCGAGTAAACCTTTAATGTTATCGTGAAAGTGCTCAATAATGATTTTGACCTTTTGCGCGATATTATGCTCATGTAAGCGCACCCAGCTATTCAGCTTAATCTTAGCGCGGCGAGCATCAACTTCGTCATCGGCAGCTGCAAGTTTTTGCTTGAGCTGATAGACCACTTTGTAGTTGGTGTAGTTTTTTAGGACATCTAAGATAAAGCCCTCTTCAATCGCTTGGCGCATTGAGTAAACATGGTAGGCGGCTGGCAAGTTCTCTTTCGATGCTGGTAGCTCAGGATTAGGCAGCCGTCCAAACAGCTCAATGGTCTTCGGTTTGGGCGTGGCAGTAAAGGCATAGTAGCTTAAGTTTTCGCTGCTACGGCGCGCGGCAAGCGTGGCATCCAATATAGCATCAAGGCTGTCTTCACTAGATAACGGCGCGTCATTATCAATACTGTTGCCTTGATTACTTTCTATATCACCAGAGACCAACACTTCTTTTAGCTGGCGTGCGGTAGAGCCTGTCTGCGACGAGTGCGCTTCATCGGCGATGATGCCATAACGGCGCGATTTTAGAACACTAGAGTCTTCAATGGCTTTTAGAACAAACGGAAAGGTTTGAATAGTCACGATAATGATTGGTTGCGCGTTCACTAATGCGGCGGCAAGCTGCTCAGACTTAGAGCCGTCACCTTCTTTGTTATTAATCTTACCCACCACCCCGTCGGCATGCTCAAACTGGTAAATAGTATCTTGCAGCTGGTCATCGAGCACAGTACGGTCAGTAATGACAATCACTGAATGAAACTGCTTATCACCTTGATGATTGTACAAGGTCGATAGCTGATGCGCTGTCCATGCAATAGAGTTAGACTTACCTGAGCCTGCACTATGCTGAATCAGATACTTTTGCCCTGCGCCCTCATTAATGGCGGCATTGACCAACTTAGTCACCACGTCCCACTGATGATAACGTGGGAACATCATGGTTTCTTTCTTAGACTTACGCCCGATGACGTCTTCTTCTGCTTCGATCTGCAAATGCATAAAATGCCCAAGGATCGAGAGTAAATTCTCCGGCGTTAACACTTCATTCCATAGGTAATCAGTGGCATAGCGGCTGCTATCGGTAGGCGTGTCATTACCCGCACCGCCTTCCTTTGTGCCTTTATTAAACGGTAAGAAGTAAGTGCTATTACCTGCCAGCCTAGTGGTCATATAGACCTCATACTGACTGACAGCAAAATGCACCAGCGCCCCACGCTTAAACGTCAGCAGTGGCTCAAGTTTCTTAGTATCTGGGTCTTTAGGCAAGCGTGTGCGCTTATACTGGGTAATGGCATTTTGTACGGATTGCTTAAACTCTGACTTTAGTTCCATGGTTACTACGGGCAGCCCATTGACGAATAACACGATATCAATACGGTTACGTTTAGCAACCTTGGCATTACTGTCTTCGCCGGCTTTAAGACTAACATGAGGGCTATACACCACCTCAGGTACAACACGGCAGATATTGGCCTCATAGCGTGCCATGGTCTCAGGGTTTAGGCTATGCTCAGGTTTAAACTGGCATAATGAGAAGCGCGCGTTACGAATCTTTAAGCCATGACGTAATACACCCAGCGTGCCATAGGTGCGCGAGGCTTTATCGGTTGAGTGTTCATCCGCTTTATTCAGCTGCTTAACTAAGGCTGCGATAAAGTGACGCTCAGAGTCGATAGGAAAGGTTCTGCAAAACTTCTCCCACTCCTGCGGCTGGGTAGTCTGCACAAAGTCCAGCACATCTTGCTCATATAGCGCGGTCTCCGCTTGGTAGCCGCTAGCATGACCTAACTGCAAGCCATGCGTTTGCATCTGGTTGATGATATCGGCTTGAAAAACAGATTCGTAAGTGGCGTTGGGCATGTGGAGTCCGTTTAATTTCATTTATGTTTTAGACGTATAGAGTCAGAATCTTTAGTAGTATATAATTTGTTAGAAAATTTAGCATCTAGCCCAATAGAACGAATCCTGTAGATTAAACCTCAACTAAACAGAAGATATTAACGATGACCTTAACCCAAACCTTAAAAAAAAAGAAAGAAATTGATACAGTTTTAGGTAAATTTTCGTTCATTAAAAATATCGGTGAAGGGGGTAACAGCGAAGTATTTTCGTTTGAAAAAACCACTTTAAATCACTCCCAAAAATTTGCTATAAAATTTTTAAAAAACGACTTTTCGAATTCGCAATTAGCAAGATTCAAAGATGAGTTTTTCTGTATTCAACAGATTGGTGATCATCCAAATATAGCTAAATACTACAATTTAGATAAAATTAAAATTGATGAAAATGAATATTACATTCTAATTATGAAACATTACGATAAATCACTAAATGAAATGGGTAGTGTAGCATCGCTTACCGATGAAAAATCTGAAAAATTAGTAAAACTATTTGGTGATCTGTGTAAAGGTTTAAAGCATCTTCATAGTGCAGATGTGATCCATCGAGATATTAAGCCACAAAATATTTTTTGGGATTCAGAGACTAAAAATTATGTATTAGGTGATATGGGTATTGCAAGATTCCCAGAGAATTTCGTTAAAGAGGCTGAAACTCATAAATCTGAAAGATTGGCAAACTGGAGTTTTAGCCCAAAAGAACACCTAAATAGTACAAAACCTTTTGAACAAAATGGAGATATATATTCTTTAGGACAGGTTTTAAATTGGTACATGCTTAATAAGGTAGTTGGGGGAACGAATAGAGAGAGTTTTGCCAATAATGATTCATCTACTGCAGTGAAAGATATAGATAAAATTGTAGATAAATGTGTGAATGATAACCCTAAGGAAAGATTTCAGGCTATTACTGAAATTAAAGATTTTTTAGATAATATCCATCAACAACGTTCCACTAAGACAGAGGTAGATGTTTGGGATGTTATTCACTCCTTCGATGATATAATTAGAAAAAACTTTACAAAAATTCGCTTTGTAGAAGAGACCTCCGATTTAAATAAAATCAATAAACTCTTTAATGACTTTAATAAATGCCACCCAGAAAAATTTTGGATTATGAACGCTGATGGTGGTGATAATACAGCCAAACCGATAGAGAGGCTCGATAACAACCTATGGTTAATCTGGGGTTATAAGGAAATAAAAATTGAGAAAATAATTATTTATATCAATGAATCGAGTCCTTATAGAAGCTTTTTTATCATTTTGACTCAACCTAATGATAAATTTGTATATACCAATTTAGATGGTCAATCAGAAGAATCTCAATACTCTTCTTATTTGGAGGTAGCTAACTACTGGATAGAAAAATCAGTTTATATAAATCATGATGATGTAAGGAATGGATATCTCGAATTGTCTGACGGCGTCATAATAGAAGCTCTACACAACGAGTTTCCCGAAAGAGAACGAGTTTATAAGCCGTGTGCATATATGGTTGCTTTTAAAGGAACACCTATCCAAACGGCAAAGAGAGAGGTTAGTACAAAGTTAATACAAACAGCTTTAAACAATAAATCATTATCTATTGATGATATAAGGGAATATGAATACCAAACAAAAGGTGATATCTCATACGATATTATGAAATGGACTTAAGCGTAGTGTGTAGAATATTTTCTAAGCACTTATATGTATAAACTATGCTTAGAAAATACTCTACACTTTAATAAGGCGCAACCCAGCACCTCACATCAACCTTGCCAGTGACAGCAGCGGATATTAAAGCGGTGCGGCGTTCTTGCATGAGTTGGATTTGCTCATTCGCTTTCACTTCAATTGCTCTGTAATGCTCTAGCATGTTATTTAAATAAATTACGATTTCCTCTTGCTCATTATACGAAGGAAAAGCTCCCTTAACAGTACCAACTCTATCTATATTCAGATTTGCTTGAGAACTTTGAGTCGATGTTTGCTCAAATGCAGGTAGAGCTGCTAAAAAACTATATCTTAAGAACTCAACAATGACGCCTGTATAAGGTTTAAAACCAATAACACTGTCTGGCGCGTATGCTTCAAAACCTAAAATTGCTGTATCACCAATATTTGCAGCAATCGCCATCATCAAAGTGCCTGCTGGAAATAACTGGCTTACGCTTTTACCTTTTTCATTTAGGGTTTGCGAATATGAAGTTATAGTTTTTCCTGCACGTGCTACATCGCCAGTCTGAATAAAAGGATATTCACCGTCATAAAAAGCAGGATCGTTACGTGGTCTGTGACCAAACTTACCACGATAAATTTTAGACGCGTGTCTATAACTCTTAACCTCCCAATGCTCCGGCACCTCCCCCAACCATTCCACCCCAGAATCTTTCATTGGCGCGTCAGGGTTTAAACCTTTAGTAACCGCATGACTGATGACCGCTTGGCGCTTTTCTTTTAACAGTTTAATCAGGGTTTGCTGCTTATCAATTAAGATGTCAATTTGGGCAGTTTCGTAGTCGAGAAAGCTAGCAATTTGAGTTTGTTCATCAATGTTAGGAATAGCTATCGGATATGTATTAACTATCTCAGCAGGAACACGTCGCAATCCTCCCGCACCTGTCATAGCAGCTGTAGCTACACTAATAAAAACACTCTCTTGCAAACGATAGAACAGATAGCGATTTTTTGTTTTTTCATTGACTCTTAGGATATATATTTCAGACGACCCAAAACCAACTCCATTGATAAGGCCTTTAGCTATAGCAGTGTTCTTATTTTCAAAACAAGGAGTTACTTTCGCAACAAGAATATCTTCATTTTCAAAATAGGTATAACCGTTGTAAACATCTTTAATGACTTTTTTTTCATCCAAAACCAGGCTATTAAACTTGAGCTTTTCCATTGGCACAAAACTACATTCATCAAACATCAGATCCTGAGATAGCATAGATTTTTTTGGATTGAGAGTTGCTAGATATTTTATTGGCACAATCTCCCAATGATTAGGAATTTGCCCCAACCATTCAACACCTGATCCCTTATACTCGGCATACTGCTGATATTTTGCCATTACGAATGTACCTCACCCAATAACTGCATAATCTCGGTACTGACCTTATCCAAGTCCGCATCGATATCTGCCAGTGCGCGCGGTGGCTCGTACACATAAAAATGACGGTTAAACGGTATCTCATAGCCGACCACGCCAATCTCTGCATCGATAGCATCGACCTTATCAGCATTAATCCACGCATCCGGCACATGCGGCTGCACCTCACGGGCGAAGTAACTTTCGATCAATTTAGTAGTGGTTACATCAGGGTTAAGCGGCACATTTTCATAATCACGCAAGTCGCTATCTGGCTGGAACTCAACGGTTTTAATTTGGCTGGCAGGGCTGCCTTGTCTCGCTGAAGGACTATAGCTAAACGCACCATAGAGCGGATTGGCAGCCTTGACCGCTTTTTTGATGACGGGTTCAGCTTCAGGGTTCTTCCAAGTGATAGCATCTAGCAGCTGCTTTTTCTCTTTCGTATCAAGATTGACATCAGCGTCTTTTAACGCTTGTTTGAACAGCTTGTCAAACTCGTTAAAATCATCGAACTGGCTTTCGCCCCGCTCTTTATGAATGACGGTTTGCAACGCCTTGGCTTTATTCAGAATCTCAAGCTGATCCTGCCATAGCTTGGCATCGAGTACGTCTTTGACTTGGCGTTCTTTAAGCTCGCTAAAGTCAGCTTTGATCATTGCGCGCGCATCTACCGTCACCGCTGACAAGTCACCATAACTGTCAGCAGTCCAGTTACCACCAAACGCTTCATATATTGCTGGCATGATCATATCGAAGGGTTTTGGCGCATAGCGTAAGGTCTCTATTGCACTATCAGACAGCTGCGCGGATAAGCGTAACGGACGCTCAATCGTTAGACGGCGATAGCCAAACTCATGGGTGTCAAATATCTTACTGGCAAAAGTCTTAGCAGGTTCCGCTTTAGGGTTTGCCGATTGACGACCACGATTAGACTTAACCTCTTCTGGCTTATCTAGTACTCGTGCATCTACCACTTCAAAGTTACCAAAGCTGCGAGTAATGGTTTTGATGTCCTCATCACTCATCTCATTACGCTTAGAGCCAAGTGATTTACGCATCTTGCTATATAGATTACTACCGTCAATCAGCTGTACCTTGCCGCGACGCTCGGATGCTTTCTTATTACTTAATATCCAGACATAGGTAGCAATGCCCGTGTTATAGAACATATCGTTTGGTAAGGCGATGATAGCTTCAAGCAAATCAGCTTCAAGGATATAACGGCGAATCTCACTCTCACCACTACCCGCACCGCCCGTGAATAACGGTGAACCATTTAAGATAATACCGATACGGCTGCCGTTGTTTTGGTCTTTAGCATTACTGTCTTGATTGTCATCTTGGCTGCTACTGGTGATAGAGCGCATCTTACTCAGTAAGTGCATCAGGAATAGCAACGAGCCATCTGATACGCGCGGCAAGCCAGCCCCAAAGCGGCCATCAAAGCCTTTTTGCTGGTGTTCATCATTAATCTCGCCTGATATTTTTTTCCAATCTACCCCAAACGGCGGATTAGACAGCATATAGTTAAACTTCTCAGCGACCAGCTGATCACTAGACAAGGTGTTACCCAACTTAATGTTATCCACCTCTTGCCCTTTGATCAGCATGTCGGCTTTACAAATGGCGTAAGACTCAGGGTTTAGCTCTTGACCATAGGTACGCATTACAGCATCAGGGTTTAGCTCTAACACATACTCCATACCAGAAGATAAGAAGCCACCCGTCCCTGCGGTGGGGTCGTAAATGGTACGAATAATGCCGTCTTTGGTCAACGCGTCATCATCTTCCATAAACACTAAAGAAGTGGTCAGGCGCACGATATCACGCGGCGTAAAGTGCTCCCCAGCAGTTTCGTTAGAACTTTCAGCAAAGCGGCGGATCAGCTCTTCAAACACAAAGCCCATTTCATGGTTAGAAATATTTTCAGGACTAAGGTCAGTATTGGCGAATTTTTGTACCACTTTATAAAGTAAATTGGCATCAGCCAGCTGACCGACAAACTCTTCAAACTTAAAATGCTCAAATATTTCACGTGCGTCTTTAGAGAATGATTGAATATAAGTGTTCAGGTTGTCTTTGATATCGCTTTGACCCATCTTACTCAGGTCCATAGGCGAGATATTATAGAACGCATGCTTGCTGGCACGAATAATGAACTTCTCTTGCGCCTCCTCAGGCAAATCCATGCCAGCGATACGCTGACTCTCAGCAACCACATCTGCCTTCGTATTTTCTAACACGCACTCTAAACGGCGCAATAGCGTAAATGGCAGTATCACCCGCCCGTATTGTGATTGCTTAAAATCACCACGTAATAGGTCAGCAACTGACCAGATAAAAGCAGCTGTTTGAGAAAAGTTTTTGGTCATTAGTTCGTCTTATTTATTATTGAGCAAGGGTAAATGCTTAAGATTACGGTATAAGTTTGGATTTTTGATAATACACACAGTAATGTAGGGTATCGACTGGTGACGGTCACTGTATGATAGTAAGGGCTAGCGAGGTTAAGATGCAAACTTAATTGCTCGTTATATTAGAAGTAAGATGTTTTATTAACTATTATTTGATGTAGAAGCAATAATTGACTTCGTGAGTTGCGGGCTTTGTCATATAGCGATAAAGTTAAAAAGACTGATAATAATGTGCTATCAGGGAATGTTAGAATTGTAAAACCCATTAATAACACCCTCATACTAAGTTTCTTCGCATTACTTAAGATATCAAAAGGCAAAGAATGAATAAGCCCGTTTACTTAATACTGATATTACTAACAGCTTGCCAGCCCGTGCAAAATATTGATGACGACTTTGTACAAATAAGTAAGTCACAATGGACAGCAGTGGACAACATCAAACCTTATCCATTCACAGTTGAATATGGGGAAGTTGCCTGTAGTATGAATGAGGTCTACTTTTTCCCCAACGATACCGCTAATGATGAGTCATAAATAGGTTGGCCTCTCAACCATCTGGCTGAAATTGATTTGAAGGAAGACAATCTAAAGACGACTATAATTAATCCTGTTCTACCTAACGCTGATTTATCAGAAGCTATTAAAATTGGTTTAGATCATTGTGAGAAGGTCACATCACAGGTATAGTCAATTCACTACAAAAGAGTTATGCCTTGGATGAATATCATAAAACAATTTAGATAAGTCGTTTTCCATCCATCCTTGCCGTAGAAACTTTACTTGAGCCCACTTCTTCTCAATAGGATTTA
>Ga0209414_1000925_pt1 | contig 14189 bp, 17 predicted proteins | sample LakVidmifraction_4_FD_181154 | JGI IMG/M metagenome (GOLD analysis project Ga0209414, IMG submission 181154) | Hypersaline microbial communities from Lake Vida, Antarctica - Brine Hole Two &gt;0.2 micron (SPAdes) (version 2) | ecosystem: Environmental > Aquatic > Non-marine Saline and Alkaline >... | reverse complement strand
TACAGTATACTGGCTGGTGGCATTGTTCGTTGTTGTCAGAGACAAGGCTAAACGCTGCGCCAGAAGAATAAATTTCGTGCAGATAGTTCGGATTAGCAAACCACTTGACTGTTACAGGTTCAATTTTTTTCATTTTAGTTTCGGGTGTTTCTGTTTTTAGTTTATCAGGTTTTTGTACGATGTCAATTTATTTTTTTTAGAACGGCAATTTATACAACATATCTCTCCAAACTTTATATAAAAGTTCGCAATCATACTCTGCCTGATGCTGCTTGGCTGGATCGCATTCGATATTATAATCTTTACATAGTTGACCAAGATTTGTTTTGATTCCCCTGCGATGCAATGGGGCCATACGAAATTGAAAGTCCAGTAGTTCTTTTGGATCTTGAGGAATGTTAATTTCCATTTTCTTTGCTTTGGCAAAGCAATTCGTGTCGTAAAGCCTTTTTAGCCAAGACCAGTTGAACTCTGCCCCAACTAATTTTGCCCAAGTTTTTAAAACAAAAATATCGAAATTAAATCCATTGTGCTGAAGGTGTAAATATTCTGGATCAAATAAGTATTCGCTTACGATGTGCCAAGCTTTTTTGGCGCACATTGATTTTTGTTTATATGTTGCGGCGTTAAATCCAGTTATTCTTGCCGCGTCTTCGCTGACTCTTAGATCATCCCAAAACGGATAAAGACATTCAGAGGAAATTATTTTGTTTCCTTGGCCGATTACAATTGCTACTTCCCAAGGTCGCGTTGTTAGCAGATTTAAATCTTCGGTTTCTGTATCTAATACCACCCACTTTTTTGTGGTGTTGAATCTCAATAGTTCTGCGCCTAAAAAGTTTTTGCCATCAGCAAGTATTTCTTTGGATTCATTCATTATTTTTTAATTCCCAATGTTCGAAACAAAAAGTGTCGCTGCAAAAATAATCTAGATTTGGTTTTTCCAGACTCGTGCGTTTGTTTTTACAGCAAAGTGCTTGATAAGCTTCTGCGTCTTTATATTTTTCGTAATAAATAGTTTGAGCTTCTTGTGTTTCGTTTTGATATTTGACGGCAAACTTCAAAACTTCTTGCCTAAGTATACCGTCAAAAGGTATGCCGTTATCTTCTAGCATAAATGTTGGATTGGCCCAATCATAACAATATTGTGCTTCGCTATCGTTAGTCAAACAATTGCGATGCAGGAACGAGCCGTAAAATGGAACTGCAAGCACTAAGTCTTTATCACTCCAATGTCGCTTTAACAGATTCTCGTCAACCCTAGCGTAGCCCTTGGCGTTAGAAATGGCTGCTGCGGAATGTAAGCGGCACATTCTTTCGTAGCCATCTGAACTAGAAACAAAAACAATCATTTCGTGTTCGGTTTTTTTAGACTGCTCAGAATCATCGGCAGTGTCATTGCAGAAAACAGCTTTCCATCCAAAAGCCGCCGTAGCATCAACCGTTTCACAACCCTTCACAAATTTATAAAAGCCTGACATATTTTTATCAACCAAATAAATTGGATCAATTAAATACTTTTCGGCACAAGAAAACAAGTTTATAGAATCCGGCGTTTTTTTATCCTTGTCTTTTAGTTGAATAAGCGACTTAAGCGAATATTCTGAAGTAGCTAATGGTAAAACTCGATATTTCATTTTGCGTTTTCTACTAAAAGTGTTGTTTGGTAAACTACTAGCCACACAGCGAAATCGTTTGCTATTGCACTTTTATTTCTTGTCGTGAGATATTTTGAAAACTCTGTTTTGTCTGTTAGCTCAATGTATGCTGCGAATCGCTTTTTAGCCTGATTGATTTTTTTACCAGAAAAATTCTTTTTTGACAACACCCAAATGTCTTTATGGTTCAGTTTGTTGAGCAGAAATTTATCCCTACTCTGTTCTGTTTCTAACATTATGCGCCTTTCGTTATCAACATTAATGTTTCTAAAGTGAGTGCGAACCGCTTGAGCATAAAAATATCTGCCTTGAGGTAGATGAAAATCTTTTCGCGGGCCACCAACAACATAAGCATCAAGATACTTAATCCAGCTTGCGTATTTTTCGCAATTGTTCATTCGCATCATTTTTGCAACGCCTTTTTCCTTGAACAGTTCTGGATTAAAATATTTTGACTTACAAATAAAGTAAAACGCTTCGTTTTCAGAATTAAAGTTTCTTGCAACCTCCATGCTGCTAAGGCCCAAAAAAGATAGTATCTCGCCAGTATCCCGAGAGATTAACAGGTTTCTAATCCACCGCGATTCGTTGTCGAAAATCTTAAGGTGCAAGCCGTCGCTATTTAAAACCACATTCATTTTATTAAGAATGATTGCTAGGATTGGAAATAGCGGCCAATGCGAGTAATAATTAAACTTATAGGCGTATTCAGAGTCGTCGCAAAAGAATAGATCAACCTGTTTGTCTTCGTAAGGAAACGACACTACTTCTTTTTTGCAAACAATGTCTTCTTCGGCAACGCCTAGCTTGTCTGAAAGTAACTCAACTATTTTTGCGGCAAACTCTCTAGGCTTTAATTCTTTTGGATAACTAACAAGTAAGGAAACTGATTCTTCGCTTTCTCCTTTGCGAATATTCTTGAGTTCTCCAATTGGATAGTTTTTATTGATCTTGTAAAGGTGTGACTTGATCCAAGTTATGATTTTTCTTGCTTCGGTAAGGCTTACCGGAGAAGTTATCAGTCTTATCTCTTTAAGGTTGTTGGTCATTATGGGTTTATCTTACTAGGTTTTTATGTATTGTCAATTTTATTTTTTAACCACCAATCAAGAACATAGTCCTTGCGGTCTGGATTGCAAGGAAAATCCAAGTTGAATATCGGATATTGTGCGTTTTCTACGCCTGTGATTTGTGCGGAGTCTTTGCGAACGAACGTGGCTTCTACAACATTTGGTATTTCACCATCGTAAGAATGATTATTTGCGTGAACGTGAAAAACAAAATAATATCTGTTTATTCTTTCGAGCATTGCGATTTTTTCGTCAAAGCCGTCTTTAAAGCCTATTAACGATGGAACGCCCCAAGGATTTTCGGCTAATAGGTCGTGAATTTCTAACGAAAAGCAATTGATGTGCTTAAATACTTCGGAGCTACACGAGCGAAAAACTTCATACTCTGATCCTTCAATATCAATTTGAGCAACAATGTTGGTTGATTTGTGGTGGGAGTTTTCTACGATGTGCTCATAGAAATTATCTGCATTTAAATACTGAGGCTTGAAACAAAAATTTTCGTGATTGACTGGCGGATTTTTAATCGACGCATCATACATAAAAACTTTTTTGCCTAACTCTTGCGCCATTTGCAAATCAAATTCAACTCCTTCTGGATCGCTGCCAATTCCATAGGAATAGATGAACGGCGCATTTTCCACAATCTCTTGCGGCATTACATATCCGCCGTCGTGTCTTCCGCCGTATCTTTGTTTGTTTAAGTCGCAGAGTTGCGGCATTAATAATTCTTGGATTTTCTTATATGAACTTTTCATTTTAACGGAATGTTTGATTTAGGTCGAACGATGAAACGCCCGTGCCAATATGCCTAACATATTCTTCGGTAAAGTATGCGGTTCTGTAGCCATCAGCGTAGGACTGGTCCCACGAGCCTTCAATATTGTTTTCGTTAAAGTTTCCGTAGGAGTTTTTATAAAATTCCAAGTCAAATACGCTTGGGTTTAAAGAAAAACCTTTGTGTGTCAAATTGGTTCCGTCCTTAGCTACTCCGGGTTCCCATAGTGTGTAGCTGAATCCCGTTCTATCGCAACGCTTTTTGTCGAAAAGCCTATTCCAATCCCTAAATCCAATTTGCCTAATATTTTTCTGAGAAAACAAAAAGGCAATACTCATGCTAATTAGCGGTGCTGGTTTTACAAATAGCCAATCGTCTTCAAGGTGTATTGCAAAGCGCGTTCTGCAAACATTGAGAATTTCGTTTAGGCTGTTGTTTAATCCCGCCCTAGCGCAACGATGCATGATCTTAATTGGGGTGTTTGAAAAGTGTTTGTTTAAACACGTCCTCATTTCCTCATGATCTTGTGAGGAAGAATTATCGTCGGCCCAAACAATTTCTTTAATCACATAGTTGTCTAGGCAATTTTCCTTAAAAGACCCTATTGTGGCACAAAAAAGATCGGGCCGTTTGCACGAAGTCAGCGTGAGACTAATCATTTGGTTTTTTTTCGCTCTCGATGCAGCTTTGCTCGCAATGCTTTAATTGTTTTAATCCAACCGTCTGCTGCATACGGATATTTTTGTTTTTTGCAAAGGTCTAGGCATTTTAGGGAGTAGGCAAGCTGCTCCTGTGTCGTAGAAGCTTTATGCTGTTCGTCGAAGATTAGTAATATTGGATCTGTCATAACATCCTTATGCTGTTACCAATCCTTCGTTATCAAACTTCGACATAAAAAGATCTTGGCAATATTCCACCGCTTCAGAATCCTGATCTAACATTTCTGGGTGCATTTGAATACAAAGACAACGTGTTTTTGGAAACCAAACAATCTCTGGCTCTTTATAATCTGCGGCAAAATTATAATTAACATCGTCACCGTTAAGGTGGTGAGCAAACTGATTGACTGTCCAAGCAATTAGCTCAAAATCATTGGCTTCTAGCTTGGTGTGGTTTGTATCCACCAACATTTGTTGATGGTGCAGAGAATTAAATAAAATCGTTCTGCCATCGTTTGTTTGAACTTCGTGGAATCCATTATGATTCATGTCTTGAACAAGTTTTCCGCCGTTCATCACCGTCAGGAATTGCGAACCGCGACATACTCCAACACACGGAAGATTAAATTCTACCGCTCTGTTCCAAGCTGATACTTCTGAAGCGTCTCTGCGAGGACTTGTGCCGGTGTATGATCCGTTTTTTTCGCCATATAGGTTTGGTGAAACGTCTTCGCCGCCAGCAAAAAAGACTAAATCTGACGACTTAATATCGTCAACAATTTGCCAACCTAGCGATTCGATCCAATTAACGTATGATCGGTAGACGTTTCCACCCACGATGTAAATATTTTTAGTTTTCATTTTCTTGTGCTTTCTTTAGTTCTTGTTTGTTTTCTTGTGCTGTTTTGATGTGAGTTTTAATAGATTCTACGCTGGATAGGTCAATTGCGTCTGGACTTACTTTTCGGCCTTTGCAGTTATCCCACAGCCAAAAAGATCCTTGGCTGTAATCACTGCCGAGTTCTTCGCCGTGACTAATGAGAAAATTCCAATAGTAATTAGTGCGGATTCGTTTGTTGTTAGATTTAGACGGAAGCCTGTGGCCAGCAGCACAGTCTGCAAGCTTAATTGATATTAATTGAAGTAGCTCGAATATTGAAAATTTGCTGCGAATAGGTTTTGGAATCTTAAAGTATTCTACCAAAGAAGATTGTGGTGTAGTTCCCTTTGTATTTTTCTCGTATCCTTCGTAAAGCACGCGAATGAAATCAAGAATACATCTTACTCCTGTTTTGCTTTTCATATCGGCGCAAAGAAAGCTAATTTCGTATTGTTCTTTTGTCTCGTCTAGTTTGAGCTTAAAGCCGTCCCTCTTGAATCCCAATACAAATTCTTTTACCTGCTCGCTTGAAAACGGCATGTGGGCACAAAAATCCGAGTAAACACCATCATATTCTTTGTCAACGTATACCGTGAAGGTATCGGTGGCGTCGAAATCAGAGTTTTCACGATTATATAGACTATAGCTGGAAAAACACGCCTGATATGCATCGGACTTATCGAGCTTAATAGTTCCGTCTTGTCTTGTGGTTTTATATTGTGTTGCGTACATTTTTTAGTTTTGTTGTGGCTATATCTTAATACCTAGCTCTACCATTGTCAATTATTTTTTTTCCGACCCTTGTTTGTCTCTCAACCCTTCCATTTTTTGTTGTCCAAGAAAAAGTTAAACCAAGATTAAAACGATGATTAATGTATTCAGCATAAATGTAGCCAATGATTCCAGACATACTAGGAGCAGAATTGCATTCTAAAATTCGGTGCTGACCATCCGAACCAACCAATATATCAACCGCTCCATAATCAAGGCCGCAAAGGTGAATTGATTTTGCAGCGTCATCTAGTATTTTTAATCTTTTTGGATGATCAATATATCCTGCTTTTAATTTTGCGCCATAAACAGAGCTTTGAATAAATTCGTGTTCACCAAAACACTTGTTCATTTCAAGCAGAATGTTTCCTTGCCAAACGTGAACTCTATATTCAGCAATGCTTTTGATGAATTCTACTGCAAAGTCGTGCTTTTCTTGGTATCTTTTAGTTGGGCTGCCTAGTTTTCTAAAAACAATTCCTTGACCTTTGCTCTTTTTGTCTATCCTAGTAAGATAGTCTCCATAATATTCATTTGGATCAATTAGTCGTGGGTGAGGAATATTGTTTTGCTCGAAAATTTCAAAAGTCTTTACTTTTTCACAGGCGTCTTGAGAATTGAAATTGATTGCATCGGCAAGCAAATGCTTTTTTTTGCAACCATAGTTTATTTGGCGCGGAAGTTTTGTTGGCCGATCAGTATCTCTGCCAAACTTATCCCAATCGTAATCTTGACCGTTGGGATGAAAAACACAACAGTTTAAGATGTGTGCAAGCTTTCCAGCAGAAGGACCGTTTACTCCAATAATGTTCATTTTGAAATAATTTTACCAGAAACGAAGGTGTTTGTCAATTATTTTTTACTCGTCTAATTTTATTTTCGTTGCAAGGCTTATTTTAATTGTCTCCTGCTCTACCAACTGAGCTACGTGAAGCGTAGCAACACGGCTGGAATCGAACCAGCGACCCGGAGATTAGGATTTTTAAATAATTGCTGTTTAAGCCTTTAAAAGTAAAATTAGATTACAACTGATTCATAACGTGGCGAATTCAAACTTTCTAGCATTTGATCAACAGGCGTGTGTTCCTTACTACTCAAAAGTGACCTAAAAATAGACGGAGAATGACCAGACACAAACGAGACTCCACGTTGACTTTTTTCTACCTCAAAAGTAGTTGAAGTGGCCCTGCAATTCCAGTAAACAAGGTGCGGCATATCATATCCGGCCAGCGCATATTTTTCCTTGATCGTCTCAAAGTTTGGCTTCTCGCCGTTTTGCGGAGAATCAAACTGCATGTCTGAAATGATTAAAATTTGCTCGGGCATGTCTTCTTGCGTTGCGTTAACACCGATTGCGTTTTCAAGCAACATGTCAAAAACCGCTTGTAGATTGGTGTTTACAGAGCGCAGCTTGGTAAGACAACGATATTTTTCCGCAATAGTTTTGCCAACAACTTCTTGAAGCTGGGGTTTCTGCGAATAAGTAATAAAGTGACCGCCAAATTTTCCAGTATTTCTTTCTGCAAGATAAATTCCAATGCCAATTGATGTCCACATAGGAATACCGCTCATTGAACCAGAAACATCACAAACGCAAAGAATATTCCGCGCCTTGTCTTCAAGATAATTCGGCAGAGCATCCCAAAGAACATCTAGGGTTTGGTCTCGCGGTGCGCACTCTAACTTTTGAATGATTTCGTACGGAAACAGGGTTGCAGCATTAATTTTATTTTCGCCTTTAGCTACTGCAAGCAAAAATGCGCTGTATCTTTCCTTATCGTTGCGTAAGAACGCATTACGATAATTCATCGAAGCTTTAGATGGAACGTGGGAATAGTCAATTCCGCTCCAATCTCCAGCCGACATTTTGCGCTCAACAACGTTTAGTTTTTCGCGCAATGCTGATAGTGTGTGTCGATACTGGCGAGGACCGTAGCCCAAAGCCCTCATGATTTTTCGTGCAACTGCTTTGGTTTTTGGCGAAGAAGCGTTTTCTGATGCCAACCATTTGCCAAGTAAAGTAATTGGCTTGTTTTCGCGCAAATTTTCTACGTCTTGATCTAACATCGTTCCAATCAATGAAAATGCCGAACCTTCTGCTGCGGTGTCGATTAAACAGAATAGGTCGTCAACGCGGCCAAATTCAATAACATTGTAGATATTTTTTGCGGCAACCTCTGGATAGTTTTGGCCTAGCCAGCGAAAGATCGTGCGAAACGTTTCGCGCTCGCCTTGACCACCGCGACAATCACGGATATAAAATAAGTTTTTAAGAGCCAACAAGCTGTCTTCAGAATAAGCCTTAATGAAAAGCGTAACAATATCCTGTTCACTCTTGCCGCGAAGTGCGCCTCCGGTTGCAAACAAATCAAGAACTTTATTCGTCGTGGATTTTAATGCTGGCGCGCCGTTTTCCGTAAAAGTTTGATTGTTTACTTTTACTAGTGACTTTAAAAGCTTGCTCCTGCCAGTTGTTTTTGTTGCCAAGGGTTTACGAGCAACCGCAACTTGTGGTTTTTGATAGTATTTTCCGATTTCTTTGTTCATGTTTTTTTTATTTTTGAGATTATTTTAATTTGGCTAATCGAGAAGGATTCGAACCTTCAACCATTCGGTTAACAGCCGAAAGCTCTACCGTTGAGCTACCGATTATTTTTGCTAGACACCTTTTGTTTTTTTTGCATAAAAATTATTATTGCTGTATGTGCCTAAATTGGGCTAAATTATTCAAGTCGCATTTTTGTTCTTGATAAATAGAATTTTTTTTGCTTGCTGTGTGCGACTTATGTTGTATATCTATAATAGCAGATTAACGATGAATAGTCAATTTATTTTTTCATAAAAAGTTTTTAACAGTAACTTTACTGATTCAAGTATTTTTTAAAGTCATCTTGAATATTCTCAGAACTATTGTTCTCTAAAAATTCTAACCATTCGCCTTTGCCAGCCTTGTAGCTCCCAAAAACGGTGCCGAACTCTCGACCAACTAATCCAGAAATCTTCATTGCAATTTCTCCGTTGAATTTTTGCGAAAGTTCAGTAACCTTAGCCCTTTTAGCGAACAACTGTTCGATGGTTTCTCTTAATTTGGCTTCTGGAAAGAAATCGTTGATATAACCAAGATATTGTTCCTTATCTTGTTCAAATTCAAAATCTTTGGCCTCGCACCCTTCAATATGCTGCATAAACTGGCGATAGCTTTCTCTTTTCCTATCCCTAGTTCTTGCTATGTGATTCATGGCTTCGTAACTAAACATTTTGTGGTTAAAATATTTAGACGAAACAATGTATTCAAAAATTTCTTTTTGCGTATCAAATCCGTTTTTTCTCAATCCCCAATTTAAATCTAAAAATTTACAGATTTGCTCTGGATCGTTGCTAACGTCAATTTGGCCAAGCTTGTAGGTATTTTTGCAATCGCACAAGATGTAAGACAATCCATCGTGGCCTAATTTTAAGCCGAACTTGTGCGCGAGTTTTCCAGATAGATTGCCGCTAGGATCAAAATCGTAATAAAAACACGAGGTTTCGAACCACTTTTGTCGGCAAAAAATCAAGTCAACTTGAAAGCCGTTAATAAGATAACTCGTGATGTTGGAGTTTTTTACTCTATGTGTTGCACCAATTTCTTCGCCTAATAAATCAAGATCAAAAAAGTTTTCGTTAGACCAAATTAAAAAGTCTGCATCACCGTGATCTTGCTTTTGCCTATACGACTTAACAAGATGGATTTTATTAAATTTTTCCGTAAATATTTTTTGTAACCCATCGGTAAGCACTAAATATTGTTCGTCAGGAATTCTTTTTGATTCTATCCCAAATTGTTGCACAAAAGCTGATCCACCCATATTAATTTAGTGTTGGTTTGTCAAGGTGGATTGAGTTAAAATCTGGCGAGACAAAAATCGCTGGCTTTTCTACTGGTTGTTTATTTTCAGCACAGCCGAGTGTTGCAAAAATAGCAATGCCTGCCAAAAGATTATTTGTTTTTTTCTTTATTCCTGTAGGGACGCTGAGAATAAATGCGGTAGCGGTTATTGATAAAGTTTTTTTATTCATTTACTTGGTTCCCCCAATTGTCCCAACCATCAAACCTATCTCTTGCAAATAATTCAATTCTTGGCACATCCCCCACCAATTCTACAATTCTATTTCTTACTTCGTCTGGTTTTTTGGAATGATGAAGTCTCGGTGATTGAACCAAGGCTCTTACGTTATTTATTTTTACCATTTTACGGGCGTGTATACCCCTAGTAGCTAAAAGACAAAGTTCTACTCCGCTTTTTAGAGTATATGCGCCCATAAACGATACGGGTTTATTTTGTTTATTTAATTTTTGCCACACAAATCCCATGGTTTTATATTCAAAACCCCAAGCAGGAATGACTTTATTTATACATCTGCTTAGGTGATAATCCGTCGTCCAAATAAATAAAATCGAATTATCTTCGGATATGTTTTTAACTGGCAGCGCAGATATATCGTCAGATGACATTACTGGATAGGGAACTTTTTTCATCAAACCTAGCCCCGAATAATTATATTCTGGCGATACTGTCATATCGTTATAATAAGACCACGCTGGATCGGCATAAATAATGCTATACTTTTTATCTGGAAATTCACTCATTTTTAATTAATTCTGGATTTCCAAAGAAGCTTTACTTCGGTAAATTACCAACTCGTGATTAATGTAATAATCTCTGCCCATCTTATCTTTTTTATCATCAAAATCAAAAACCTGTTCGCTTCTCAAGAAAAGCGTATCGTGACTTATTACAATAACAGTTCCTTTGACTTTTTTAAGAAAGCCTGTGAAAAAAATAAGTTTACTTTTATAGTCAAGGTGGCCGTCTATTTCGTCTAAAATAAATAAATGGTTTGGGTCGTCAATGTATTTAACGAGAGAGACTACGTTGGCTTGCGAGTCTTCTCCCTCTGAAGCCCATAGTCTTCCCACACCCATACTAATCAGCGCATCCATGTCAATCATTTGGGCCGTCCTGTTTTTAGGGGATACAAAAGAAACGCCAGTAAACTGTTCAAAATCTTCTATCTCCGCTATGTTCTTTTCCACGCGCAAGCTAAGATAAAGGTTTTCAGGAACAATTTTACTGTTCTTGTCCTTTATTAAAGATAGTATAACTGAAGTCAAGGTTGTTTTCCCTGTTCCATTTAGGCCAACCCAATAGCTAACCTTGTTATGAGGAATAACGTAAACTTCGTCTTTTGAGAAATTACGGTATTTTTTTAAAAATCTAATTTTCATGTGTTTTTTTATTTTTTAAGATTATTTTGATTTGGCTCGCAATATCAGCAAGTAAGATGCTTCTTTCTCAGTCTGCGGGCGCTAAGTGCTTTCATGCTTCCAATCGTCTCCGTCTTCGGGTTTCTGGTTAAGTTTCTCGGCTATTTGTATTGCAGCGTCTTGTGCAATGTCTGACGTAATGAACTCGTGAGCCATGCCTTGCCGGGCATACCAATTTCCAACGCCTCGCTTCGCAATCATCGGCATTCCATCCTCATTCCACGATGCGAGAATTTGAACCGCGTCAAAGTGTTCTCCGATTTTTGCAGCAGCATCTTCGAGTATTGTTTCTGCTTCTTGGCTGGTCATGGCTCTAGCGGAATTCGGTTAAAACTTTAACTGCAACTTGAACTTCTTAACCAAATAATTAATGTCGTCCCGACTCTTCGTAACCAAAGTTGCCTTTCCAACACGCACAATAAAGTATTCGTTCCAGAGAGTTAGGTGAAGTTGCTTTTTCATATCACTACTTTACTACACCACTTCGTCTTTGTCAATTTTTACTTTTTCCCAAAGAATACCATAAAAATCAAAAATCTCTTTAAATTCTTGTTCTCGATGATATTCTTCGCCAAAATAAACTTCTTTTACTTGGTGTGCGGCCAATAAAACAGCGCATCTACAGCAAGGACTAATTGTTAAACATACGCTGTGAACTTGCCCACTCTTGGTTTTTGAAACCAGCCAATTTTCGGCATGAATAATGTGTTTGTTTTTTTTGTCTCTGTCTTGCCAAATAAGCGGATCGAATTTTTGCTTAGGCAGAAACCCATTATAAAAAGTTCCAATGGTATTCCAGTTAACGTCAAAGGCTACCGCGCCAACTTTAGTATGTATGTCTTCGCTTCGGCTTGCTGCTACTTGAGCCAGCGCAATTCCATATTCAGGCCAAGTAGGGCGAGCTTTGGGTTTTTCAATTTCTTGGCAAGGAATCTTGTCTGCGTAAAACGAGCGAAAGGATTCTAATGATTTTAATTTTATTTCATCACACATAATGATATTCAAAATCTCCATTGTTAATAATTCCAAAGCATCCTTGCGACATATCAATATTCCAAGATTCAGAAGGTCCACCTTTGTCAATAATACCCGGAGTTGTAAAAAATAACATCTTTTACTAATTTTTACTATTCGGGACTCTAATCTCCGAACCGTCAAAAGCATAAAACCCTTCAGGCTTCCAAAAAAAGCCCTCTTTGAGATTATACCTTTGACACAGAAAAGCCCTCGGAACGTCAGGTAAATCAACTAAATGATTTAGCGCGGCGTTGTAGTCTGCGTCAGCGCAGTAACCGCAATTTTTTCTATCCTTACGTTGTCTCGATATTCTTGATGTTTGGACCCTGTGATTAGCTTTTGCATGGTTATTCCCAAGAACTTAGATGCCTCTGCACTTCTCCCTTCAAAAATAAGAATATTTTGTAGATCATAAATTCTATAAATAGAAAATCTCGCTTTAAATGGGAAGAAATTATCTCCATATCTAAAAATGTATCCTTTTGTGTGGGAATATTCACCACTACAAACTCTTGAAATGGCACCAGTGCTCAAAGCGTAAAATCTTGCTGCCTCAGTAAGAGACTTAAATTTCTTCAAAACCTTATTTTTTTCATCTATCTGCAAAACTTCTTTTATTCCGAGGGACGCGAGCATGGCTCGATGCTCCAAGGACAGCTTCTTACCGAACATACCATTCTTAATTCCAGAATTAGCTTTTGATATTTTTTCCTTATGTTCACAAGATAAAACTTTGCCTTTGTTTATATTCGGTTTCCCGGTGCATGGATGGACGTTTTCTTTCCAAAATTTTGATATTTTCTTTTTGGTGTCCTCTTCCATTTTCCTTCCCAGACTAGAACCAGCTAACTTACAAACATTATACCCCTTTTTGGGATTGGCGCTGTCGAAATAATCAATCCATTTTTGTTCTTTCGCAATTAAATCTGGAATTTGGCAAGCCTCAAGAATGGTAAATCGTATTATTCCTTTCCCAAGGTATTTATTATAAAACCTTTGCAGCGTTATGGAGTGGTGGGAATTTTTATTTAAATGTAAAGTATGATTTCTAATTCTGTTCTTTAGGCTTATTGAGCTACCAATATAAACTTTATCATTAATGTCATTAGAAATGCAGTAAATTCCAGATTTCAAACCTTGGGGGAATAACGGTTTAATTATTTTCATTTAATGGGATTAATTATTTCAATCGCTACGCGAAAACGCTTAGGCAGATAGTTTTTTAAGCTCTTCTTTAATGTTTAAAGCTTTACCCTGCCCTCGTCGCGCACCGTATAATCTGCAACAAAAAGAGGTTATTATGGCAATAAAATCTTTCATTAGGTCGTTTTCGTCTGTTTTTTCTGGATTTATAACAATGAGTTCTCCGCCGCTTGCTTCAACGCACTTTTTAATATAGTTAAAGCCAAATCGGGTCAATCTATCCTTATGCAAGCAAACAACTCTTGCGCCCTTTTCTTCTAAAATCTTATTGAGCTTAGGCCTATTATCGTTCATTCCAGAAGCTATTTCTTTAAAGCTTTTCGTGATTTCCCACCCCTTAGATAGCGCAAATTGTTCACACAAAGATAGTTGAGAATTTAAATCATTTTTCTTTTCTGAGCTTGAAACCCTTGCGTACAAAAATGTTTTTAAAAATTTACTGACATTTTCTTCTGGATACGCTATAATAGTACCAGTAGATAACTGTTCGCAGCGACACGGCATATTTCCAGCATGAAACCACTTTAAAGCAGTGCCATAAGCAATTCCTTGTTTTTGTGCCCATTTAGATAGTTTCATACTCTACCTATGTTTTACAGTAAAAGCTATCGTTTAACATTAAAAAACATGAAAACTCGTAAAATCTTTCAAGACCAACATCAGAAATTAAATAATTGTGTGGATGATTAAACATTCTAAAGTTTTTCCAAGCATCTACACAAATATCATCAACAAAAGAGTCGATTGTGTGGCCGTAGGGCAAGTGTTGCATTATTACGCCGCCATGCGAAAATGTCCAGCCATCAATTCTGTGTGCCAAGCGAAAATTATCAATGAAAAATTGA
>Ga0209414_1000924_pt1 | contig 14205 bp, 11 predicted proteins | sample LakVidmifraction_4_FD_181154 | JGI IMG/M metagenome (GOLD analysis project Ga0209414, IMG submission 181154) | Hypersaline microbial communities from Lake Vida, Antarctica - Brine Hole Two &gt;0.2 micron (SPAdes) (version 2) | ecosystem: Environmental > Aquatic > Non-marine Saline and Alkaline >... | reverse complement strand
ATTCATATAACAGTTTCTAAGGATACCTTCTTCTCCTTCATTACCGCCCATCCAAATAGGTCCAACAGTATGAAAAATATAATTACAAGGTAGATTTCTTGCTTCAGTTATTTTAACGTCTCCTGGCAAGAGAGAGCCCATTTGACTTGTTACATCTTTAAGCCAGGAGCCTTCTATTTAATGAATAGAACCATCAACGCCTGCTGTGCCATACATATATTCATTTGTTGGATTAACTATAGCGTCTACATGCATTTTTGTAATATCGTTTCTGACGATTTTAAATGGCATGTTATCCCTCCTATACTATTCTAGTATTTCTTTGAGCATCTTTAACTGCTTAATAGTGACTTATAAACACTAAATTGCACAATTTCATATTTCTATTTTTTTTCATATGATTTCTTGGTTACAACAAATCTTATTCATGATTATCTAGAAGACTATGAACTTTTTCAACGACATCAACTGATTCCTTCAAGTGGGTAAATATGACCCAATCATGAAACATTTTGGGATACTCAAAATAGTTAAAGTAGATCTGTTGGTCTATCAATAGTTGTTTGCATTTTTGAGCATCTGCATTGAGTAGATCATTTGTTCCGGAAAAAATTGATAATTCACACAAATCATTTAAGTCTCCATAGATGGGGCTTACCCGATAGTCTTTCAAGTCTAGATCCCCAGCATATTTCTCCCCAACATTTCTAAGACCTTTAATACTTAACATGTTATCAACTTGCTCTATTAATTCTATCTTGGGATTGTTCATCGTAACATCCAACCATGGAGAAAAAAGGATAATCTGTTCAGGTTGCTTTTTATTCTCATTCCTTAATTGTTGCACAAATCCAAAAGCTAAACTGCCACCTGCAGAGTCTCCAATAAAAATCATGCGTTTTCTAGGATACTCAGCTGTCAACCGTACATATAAACTCTCAATAAAGTCATAAACTTCTATGCAACTGGCTTCAGGGACCAAGGGATAATCTGGAACAACTATTGTTGCCTTTGTCTTATTAACTAATTGCTCAATTAAGTCCCAATGTTGCTTATTAATATTACTCATGTACGCACCACCATGAAGGTATAGAATAACAACATCTGTTTTATGCTCTTTTGAATTGACTGTCCATATCTTTCTACCATTTTGATTGACTACCTGAACATTAAAATTATTTAAAAATGCTTTAGATGGTTTTGCCGGATTCTTTTCAAAATTATTTAAAATCATTTTCTTTTCCATTTTCTGTTTTAATCCGATTAAATCCATAGTAGATTGTATGAGTTTGGCTTTAATTGAGAGCTTTATATTATGATAATAGTCAATAGTGTTTGTTTTTATAATTTACCCCCTCAACATATATCTCTAATTTAAGTTAAAAATGATCATGCATAGATTATACTTGTCATTGTTTGTGGTGATATTGTTTCATCAATGATCTCAATACCTACTGGAACACTCATAGCCAAATTCTATCTTTAGTAAACATCTTCACATGGTGAATATTAATATATTTCAATATTCTGAAGATTGATTGCTATCATCTTTTACTTTAAGTCTTTATGCCCTTCTAAAAATTCGTCAAAATCGTCTGTTTCTAAACTTTCCTGTTTTACGCGTTCAGTACTGTATTTTTCGTATTCATTATCTGCTAAGGCTTTCGCAACTTTTTTTGAAATTTTGCCAGGATTTTGCAATATTTCTCTTTCATTAAACTGAAGGAATTTATTTAATTTCCCATGCCAATCCTTCATGTATAATGGATTATTTCTTTCGGCTTGATCTTCAGCATAATCAAGATACATGCTAACAATTCCATTTATTTGTTTTAATTCATCTTCTTTCAAGTAATTCTTAACAACAGCAATATCTTTTTTTCTTACCTTCTGGCCAGCCCAAGATGTTAATCCCATATTATCTTTAGTTGCATCTGCTCTTTTATCAATAAGTTCAGCTGCAGTATACCCATGGATAGCAAAATGAAGCTTATTTTGCACAGTTGTAAAAAAACTTCTTGTCTCCTCCGCTTCAGAATCATAATCTATAGACAAAGCATAAAGATCTGTGATTTTTTTATAAAACCTTTTTTCTGAAGCACGAATATCACGAATACGTTCGAATAACTCATCAAAATAATCTTTACCTAAATTCTTCATTTCCTTTAATCGATGATCATTCATTGTAAAACCTTTGACAAGATATTCTTTTAATCGTTCAGTCGCCCATTTTCTAAAATGCATTCCTTGAGTTGATCTCACACGGTAACCAACGGCTAAAATGACATCTAAGTTATAAAAGGTTATTTCTCGAGAAACCTCTCTGTTACCTTCATTTCGAACTATTCGGTTTTTCCGAACAGTTGCATTTTCATCTAATTCTCCTTCTTCATAAATGTTGTTAATATGCTCGTTAATTGTATTTACTTGTTTTTGATACATTTCAGCAATTGATCTTTGAGTCATCCAAACTGTTTCATCTTCTACTGTGACGTCAACTTTTACTTGACCATCTTCCATTTGATAGATTAAAATATCCGTTCTCATATCCATGGGTTTCCTCCCGGGGGTTGTCATATATAATACCGATATAATTTTTCTGCAGCTTTAAGATCATCTTTAGAAATTGCATAAAACACCTATGCTATTAACTTTATTCTGTATGCTCCTTTAGTGGCAAAATTACTTTCAATTTAGCCATATCAACAAAAATCATAACATAATCTTGATGGTTTTTGCTTGATGCTTCATCTATCCCTATATCTTAATACCACTGTAGATATTTACGTGCTCATCTGCAACTTTTACAGGCATATGTGAAATCAATTACATCATAAATCCTTGGAATAAAGAGTAAATCCTGAACCGGGTCTTGTCCATGGAACTTCTACTTGTTTAACACCGTGTTCATCGCACTCAGAACGTGGCACTTTGCAATGAATAAATGCCTCATATTGGAAAAAATTTAAATGTCGCCAAATGCCTTCTTTCGAATCATGAATAGAACAGTCTTTATGGCAGATTGGACATTCAACTTTTTCATTTTTAATTTTTTTTATGTAAATATTAAGTTGTCCTACTTGTGGATTAAATTCAATATTTTCTAATACCCAGGGTTTTCTTAATCCTAAGGCAGCTGCAAATAATTCTTTTTGATCAAACATAGTATAATCTCCTTTTCTAATTTATAGGGTATTTTCTGTCTTGTCTTTTATTGGGTATGATTCTAAAGCTATAGGTTTCATCTATAATTTTAGTTTGCATCGTTTCACCTCCTTAAATAAGTTAATCTAATTATACATTAAAAAGAACGTTAGTTCAACAACAAACATGAATTCCTTCTTAGATAAGGCCAAAGGATCGACTACCATTAAACATTATCTAAAGATTGATGCTTCTAACAATTGAAGCACAATTTATGAGTGGTTACATCTGATGCTTAATCATCACTAGAGATATATCATTATAAGTCACACAATCACTACATTTATCCTTTAATGATTTCTTACTTTTAAATCCTTCTTTATTAACAATCTCAAGTATATTTGCTTCTGCTTCTTTATTTATAAATTGATCAAAATCAATTACTTTTTCTTTTTCATTAACTATCTTTTCAAAATGATTAATAATAGTAGCTGTCGTATAATCTCTTATGGATGCTATTTGATCAAGGGAATAGCCTTTAAGATAAGCATCATATGTTAAGTCATATCTATCTTTTCCACTTGTATCATCAACGACCTCAACTGCATTACTTTTATCCTCAATTTTAGTATTTATTTCTTCAATTCTGACATTATTATTTTTAATATAACCTTCAATAATTTCGATGAATATTTTACCATAATTACTAAATTTCTTATTGCCAACCCCTTTAATAGCCATAAAGCCTTCTTTAGTTGTTGGCATATAATAGGCTAATGCTTCAAAGGTTTTGTTATGAAAAATAACATATGGTGGGACTTTCTTCTCTTTTGCAATTTCTTTTCTTTTCTGAGCCAATAAATCAAATAATTTTTTATCAAAATCCAAATCTGTTCTTCTTTTTCTTTTTGATTTTTTCTTATCTTTTACATTAATTCTATCTTTTTTAATAAATATTTCTTCTTCCCCTTTTAGAATTTTTCTTGACGCTTTATTCAGCTTAAGTATAGGAAATTTTCCTATTGTCATTTCAATATAACCTCTAGCAATCAAGTTCATAATAAGTTCTCTAAGGCCACCAGCTGAAATATCAGTTATAATACCATAAGTTGATACCTTCTCTAAATGCCACTTTAGTATTTTCTTATTCTTCGATCCTCTCAATACTTGAATAATAACATTCACACCAAATCTTTCTTTTGTTCTATAGATACAAGATAAGATTTTTTGTGCTTCAATGGTCATATCAGTGGACTCTGAATCATCTAAGCAGTTGCCGCAACTTTCACACCTATCAAAGGTACTCTCTTCAGCAAAATAATGAATAATTTCTTTTCTTAAACAGTTATTCGTATGGCAATAATTCACTAGTGTTTGCAAATTTTCATTTTGAATTTTTCTTCTATCTTTCTCTACTGTATTTTGAGAAATTATATATTTCTGCTTAACAATATCCGCTGGTGAGTACATCAACAAACAATCACTTTTCTTACCGTCTCTTCCAGCACGGCCAGCTTCTTGATAGTAGCTTTCCATATTTTTAGGCATGTTATAATGAATGACAAATCTAACATCTGGTTTATCTATACCCATACCAAAGGCATTCGTGGCAACAATTATTTTTATTTCATCCAGCATAAATCTTTCTTGGATATTGCTTCTTGATTCATTATTCATTCCACCATGATAGCCATCTGCTTTAAAGCCTTCTTTTATCAGTTTTTTACTTAAAGATTCCACAACTTTTCGGGTAGAACAATAAATGATGCCAGAGCCTTCACTAAATTCATTTTTTAAATACTGTGTTAAATATCTATATTTATCACTTGGCTTGATCACTTTGTACAAAAGATTTTCGCGATCAAATCCAGTGACAAGTTCAAAGGGATTATTAAGCTTCAGTAAGCTTTTTATTTCTTTTATCACAAAAGTAGTAGCTGTTGCTGTAAAAGCTGCTACCACTGGTCTATTGTTTAATTTCTCTATGTACCCGGGTATATTTCTATAACTTGGTCTAAAGTCATGGCCCCATTGGCTTATACAATGGGCTTCATCAATGGCTACCATAGAGATATTAATACTTAAACTTAAGTTATAAAAAGCATTTGTTAACAATCTCTCTGGGGCAACATAAACAAGCTTATACTTTCCCTCCAAAATACCTGCTATACCTTTGGCTTCTTCCTTCTGGGTCAGCGTACTATTTAAATAGATTGCACTTATGCCGTTTTCTCTTAAACCATCGACTTGGTCTTTCATTAAAGCAATTAAAGGTGAAATAACGATGGTTACCCCGTCTTTCATTAAAGACGGCAACTGAAAACAAAGGGATTTACCGCCCCCAGTTGGCATTATACCAAGTACATCTTTATTATCTAACAGTTGATCTATTAAAATTTCTTGTCCAACTCTAAATGAGTCATAACCAAAATATTTATTAAGAATTTCTATTTTATTCAAATCTATTTCCTTTCTTTCATTTTTATGTTCTTTATAATATCTTATTGCTGATGCCCTATTCTTATCAAAGTAACTGCTACTTCCTTATTATACCAAACTTCAACTTTAAGCGTACAATAATATGAAATAATTCAAAAAAATAAATGGCTCTTATCAAAGAAGACTCTTGTGGAAAATATATATACAAAAGGAAGTTATTCACATTTCGTGGAATAAAATTACTCTTTCAATTAAAAAAGCCACCTTTTCAGATGACTTCAATGCTAACAAACTTAAATGAGAGGCGTCGACAATTATCTGTAGACCACCTTTAAAAAAAATGTTACATATTCTTTTTATAATTCTTGTAAATAACAATTATTAATAGTGCAGATATTAGAAGGATTAATAGATTTAATATTAATTTTAAATCTACCCTCGTTTCTAAGGCCTTTGTGAATAATTCATTATCTTTCAATTCTCCTAATTGAACTAGATTCTTATCTTCAATAGCTACATATTCTTTATAATTTTCTATATCATAGGTTGGATTTGCTGATAGTTTATTTCCAAAGATCATTCGATAGGATTCATCTTCTTTGGCTTCAAAAATCACCTTATCTACAATATAATGCGCATTTATAGATTCTATTTGAATTGGTAAATTATCCTTGTTATAAACATTAATAATTATACTAGGATATTTTGTATATGGCTCCAATTCTATTGTATTATTTTTTACTTGAAAATTTTCTAAATTGATATTGTATATTCTACCACTACCGAAAAACATTTTCTTTTTTTCTTGAACATCTTCAGCGAAAATAGTGTAGGAACGATCATATTTATCATCGGAGTTTATTTCTATTTCATTTATTTTTAGCAAATCTTTATTAGTTATCCTTATAGTAGAAATTTGATCTGAATTGGTTACTTCATACTCAACTTTTTTTACTTTTTCATCATTTATATTTGTTACAAGCTCTTGAATATTTAAAGCTTTCAAACTTCTAATTTTTACGTCTCTGGGTTCATTTAGAAATAGAATACGATAAAAATTAAATTTATAATCTTTCTTTAATAAGACCTTGTCTTTTTTTCCATCTGTTGTTTTGTATATTTTGTCAGATCTAATGTAATGCCATTCTTCATTGTCATAACTCCCATAAACCTTTAAATCTTTTAAATAATCCCCATCTCTTTCTAAACTCAAAACTAATGCATTCGCTATTATATCTTCATTTTCACTAACGTTTACAATCTCAAAGTCTATATAATTATTCATTTTTTTTGAAATTGCAATATTTGAAGAGCATTATAAGTTTTTATAGAAAAATTATCATTTTTTGTTGAGTTACTAATATAGTAAGGTACCAATTCATTATTAGAATCAATAATCCTAATATCTTCTAGAGTTGTATTCGCATTTTTGTATATTATTTCATCTAAGAGTATTTCTTGATAACCTTTACTCGTATTATTTATTTTTCTAGAAAATCTCCAGTTTGTTAAGTCATCTGAAGCGAAAACAGTCGTCCCTGTCATTACTAAAAATATTAATAAAAATAGTATTTTTTTATGCATATAAAAGACAAATAATTGTCCCCCACCTCCTTGAATCATTCAAAAATCATGACTCTTCAATTTCAGTCTTTAATTTTTGGTAAATAAATGAAATACTTATTAAAATTAAACCAAAACAGAAATAAGCAACAATTTTACCAATTGTATCTAAAAAAGATAAATCAAATAGAAAAAGTTTCGCTGTAGAAAAGATCGAAAGACCTAAACCAAATCTTCTCAATAACATATAATTGGTTTTAAACCCATAATAAATATAAATAAACGATAGTACGACAAATAAAATGCTTATGATTAAATTAATATTTTGAAAATTAAATTGATTAATTAAGAATGTAGACATAACACCTAAAAGATATATTGCTAAGGCTAAAGGATAAAATTCAAATGAGACCTTTGTATAGTGCAACAATTTTAATGCTAAAGCCTTTATATTGAAGAATACAAAAATATTGTAAAATATTAAAATTCCAATAATAAGAAATTTTAGACCCCTATTATCATTTACATAGAAGGCATTATAATTTAAACTTAAAAACGCTAAATCCCCTACTATATAAAAAGCAATAGCAATTATTTTTACTATTTTGTCTTTCAATATCTTTATATTTGAAATTATATATCCAAACATAATCGTTATTATGGAAAATAATAAAATTCTAAAAAACATTTTTCCATAAGTTAAGTGAATATATTTATTAAAGAAATAAAGTGCAGTTAATAAAGCATAAACCCATGTATTTATTATTACAAAATATCTATAAAATTTCAATAATTTATATTTACGTGTATTTGTCAAAACAGTTTCATCTGGAAAAGAAACTAAATATAACCATAAAACATATATTAAAGAAGCCGTTAATGAAAAATACTTAAATTGATAAAAATTTTGGAAGGTATAAGTGAAATCAAAAAAAGTAAAACTAACAAAAGACAAACCTAAAATAATCCAACCAGCAAACTCAAATTGAACCTCTTTATGTTTAACAGCAAAAGTTAATATAAGTACAGCCTCTATAAGCCATCCAAATAAAGCCCATTCTACTCCAAATTGGAAAGGAATCATTAATACAGCAAACGTCATTGCCGTTATATAAAATAGTCCGATTGTCTTTTTTTCTTCATTAATATTTTTAGTTATAATATTGGCCAATCCTAGATACATCACAGAATATAATAAAGCTAAAAAACCAAAGTAATCATTATAGTTTAACTGATCAAACAAACTATAAGTAATCAAAGAATTCAATACGGTATTTATAGCGAGAAGAATTATATCGGAAAGGCGTAATTTTATCTTACGGATTAAAGGATAAATCAAAGTGATCCCTAAATACATTAAAAATGTTACTAAAGAGTAGATTAGTCCAAAATTCTTATTTTCAACTATTATCAGTAAATATAAGAGAGATGGCATATTTAGTATAAAACTTAAGTAGTTAAGTTTTATCCACCGTTTATCAATAGATATTATTAACACCAATAAGTTTAGAACCAATAAATAACCCATAGCTATATAAACTTGAGACCCTATTAGATTTTCCATATATGAATAACTAAAAAACGGAAGATAGCCACCAATTAAGGATATGCCACAAATACTCATAGAATTATATCGTTGAGACAATACAATAGCAACGCCTGTTACTAATACAGAAAATAAAATTGCTACCATTATACTTAATATATCCAACATGAAGTAACTACTAAATATCGTTATATATAAGATCGCTATACCAGCACTACAAAGGCCCAAAGAAAATGTGGTTTTTCTTTTTTTATTAAACCATTCTCCTCCTACAAGAAAAACGCCTCCCACTAAAAATCCAGAAATTCCCTTCATATAGGCATTAAACCAAGTTGAATATGTATATTGCATTGTCGTAGCAATGCCGAGTAATAAAATAATTATACCAATTTTATTAACCCAGTTAAGGCCTATTTTAACTTCAAGGTTATTTTGTTTCTTTTTCTTTTCTATAACTTCCTCAGGTAAATTCTCTTTTTTAAGAGTTTCATATTCTTCCTTTAATTCTTCTAATATACTTTTCTTTTCATCACCTATTTTTGCTTGTTTCTCTTTTATTAGACTCTCCACTTCAAGTGAAATTTCATTTAATTTCTCCAACATTTCAGTTTTTTCATCGTCTAACTGATTGTTAACTACTTTTTGAATTTTATTAATTCTATTCTTTGTAGAACTTTCCAATGCTTTCAATTTGTTTTCATTTTTTTGGGTTTCATTTTTAAAGTAAAGTTCTATTTTTTGTTTCGATGCATTTAATATTGCCGTTTTTTCATTTAAAATTTGGTCTCTTAAAGCAATTTTTAAACCTAAATTAGATTCAACTTTAGCCTTATATTTTTCTTCAATAGAATTAAGTTTATCTTTTGTTTCTAATAACTCTTTATTTAAGCTAAAATTCTTAGTCAGTAAATCATCGTTCTCTAATGCATTCATTAAAGATTCATACTCTTTAGTAAAATTTTTATGATTTTCTAACAATTGGTTCATTTTCTTTAGATCCATAGTTAAACCCCCATTTCTTTTTCAATTATCTTAACTAACAAATGTGTTACTTCTGAAGGATTCATTAAATTTCTAGGGTTAATAAATTTTAAATTATTTTCTTCATGGGCAGTAACACTATTCTTTCTATTGCAGCATCTTTATAAGATCTACTTTGGATGTCACCTGAATTTTGCGTTAACTAGAGTCATTGTTATATTTATACCCCTTATGAGAGTCAAAAATCATAAAACAGTCTGAATTTACTCTTGCCAGAAAAAAGGTGTAAATATTATTAAAACTGTAAATACTTCTAGTCTTCCCAAGATCATGGCAAGTGACAAGACATACTTAGTGAAAACAGTTAAACCATTATAGTTCATGGCTGGACCAACAACTCCAAAACCAGGGCCTACATTACCTAAAGTAGCGGCTACTGCAGAAGTACTGCTCACTAAGTCTAGATTTTGAGTTAACAAAATAACTGAAAAACCTACAAATAATAACATATATAATAAAACAAAGGCTACAATATTTTGCACTACATTTTCAGGTACTACCTTCCCCCCCATTCTAATAGAAATTACACTGTTGGGATGAATTAGTTTTTGAAGTTCCCTTTTAACATATTTAAAAATTACTAAAATACGTACTTGCTTAATGGCGCCACCAGTAGAACCAGCACAGCCACCAAAAAACATTAACACGAATAAGATCATTTTACTAAAAGGGGGCCATATACTGTAATCTAAAGATGTAAAACCAGTTGTGGAAATAATTGAAGCGACTTGAAAGCTTGCCTGCCTAAAAGTCAACGCTATATCTTCCCATGCACTCGTGATATTAATTGTGATTAATACTGTAGAAATAATAATAACAGCAATATAAAATTGAAATTCTCGATCTTTGAATAAAGTTTTTATATTTCCAACTAAAACACCATAATAAAGAGAAAAATTAGCACCTGCTAAAATCATAAAGCCAATAATAATCCACTCATAAGACGGCATTGCATAAGCACCTATACTCAAATTTTTAGGAGAAAACCCTCCCGTTCCCATCGTCGCAAAGGCATGGGTAACAGATTCAAACAAAGACATGCCTGCAATTTTTAAAACAATTACTTCAACTACTGTCAATGTAAAATAAATAATATACAATAACTGAGCTGTTTTAGCAATCTTTGGTACTAATTTTGATGTTGTAGGGCCAGGACTTTCTGCCTTTAAAATATTTAAATTACTTAAACCCATTGTTGGAATAAAAGCTAAAGTAAACACTAGAATTCCCATACCACCTAACCAATGGGTAAAAGCACGCCAAAATAATATACCATGGGGTTGCATTTCTATATTCTCCAAAACTGTGGCACCTGTCGTCGTAAAACCAGAGACTGTTTCAAAAAAAGCATTAGTAAAGGTATCAAAAGTACCTGCAATTAAAAATGGAAAAGCGCCAAATATAGAGACCAATAACCAGCCTAGACTTACAATCATAAACCCTTCTCTATACCTTACAATACCTTTTTTTGATTTATATATATTTAAAAGAAATCCAACGATAGCAGTTATTACAATAGTAATAATAAAAGCCATTGTATCCCCTTCATTATAATAAAATGAAACAGCTAGCGGAAAAAATAAAAAAGCAGATTCAGCTATTAGTAATTTTCCTAGCGTTTTTAAGATGATCCCAAAATCCATACTTAACATTCCCTTCTTCGCCATGAAATAATTTCCTAGCTTTTTCTAATTCATCTGCTTTGGTAATCACAATAATTCTATCGTTCGCTCTAATAATATCATGCCCATGGGGGATTGTTATTTTTCCCTTACTTATAATCGTTGTAATAATGATACTTCTGGGTAAGTTAAGATCTTTCAAAGGCTTATCACTTACTTTTGATGTCGGTGAAATCAAATATTCTACCACTTGTGCTTGACCACCTTGTAATAGTGATAGTGATAAAACCCATTCACCTCTAACAAAACCTAAAATCTCACTTGTCGTAATAAGACTCGGTGTAATCGTAGAATCTACACCAATATTTTTTGAAAGTGCAATATAAACATCGCGATTCACCTTTGATATACCTTTTTTTACACCGTTTTGTTTAGCTAATAAAACCGCTAATATATTTTCTTCGTCATAACCAGATAATGCAATAAAAGCATCCATTGAAGAGATACTTTCTTCTTCAAGAAGATTAAGATCAGTACCATCACCATTTATTACTAATGTCTCTGGTAATTTCTCTGATAACTCTTTACATATTTCCATATCTTTTTCAATTATTTTTGTTGAGATGCCCATTTTATTCAAGTACATTGCTAAATAATATGAATAATCCCCTCCACCAAGAATCATAACATTTTTTAAATTCATTGGTGTTAAGCCAAGTTTATTGAAGTATTTAATAATTTCTTCTTTTTTCCCTATAATATAAATAGTATCGCCACTGATAATCTTTTGATCCCCTCTAGGGATAATGGTATCCCCATCTCGTAAAATTGCTGGAATTAAAAGTTCCTCAAAAGCAGTAATATCTTCTATACGTATCTTATTTAAAATACTGTCTTCCTCAATATGAAATTGAACCATATGTATAGATCCATCACCAAATTCATTGACTTGACCAGCCGATGAAAAAGTCAATGATCTTACAATTTCTAAAGCTGTGGATTTTTCAGGATTAATTATAAAATCAATTGCTAATTCCTCTTTCGGTAGTGCTAAGTCTCTCTCATATTCCGGATTACGAATTCTAGCAATTGTCCTACCGGCACCCATATACTTCGCTTGTAAACAAACCAGCATGTTTCCCTCATCATTATCTGTAACTGCAATTACAACATCTACCTTTGTCACTTTCAACGTTTTAAAAGGTTGACCAACTAAACCATTGGATTCTATGGTCAGAACATCCAAGGTATCATTTACTTTTTTGATTACTTCCTTGTCATTATCAATAACGACAACGTCATATAATTCTCGTGATAAGGTCTCAGCAATTTTATAGCCTACTTTACCAGCACCTACTACAATAACTCTCACGTATTACCTCCTTATAATGAATAAATCTATAGTCATAGAAATTAATTTATATATTTAATAATACCACTTTTCAGATAATACATCATGATTAAAATTATGTTATCTTAAGGGCACTTTAATTGTTTTTTTAAAGGCCTTTATCTCTCCATATACAACGAATCGATCAATTCATGAATTTTTACTGCTAATACTATGATTGTACCACAAAAAGCATTTAATAATTTCTAATTCATCCGATTTTCATCATTAAATTAAATTTTATGAAATGCCAAAACGAAAAAAAGACAATAACCGTTAAGATCAATTGATTATTTAATCATAGAGAAGTTACACTTAATTGGACAGATCCCTTTATGTCAAGGTATCTGACACTAATAAAACTCTACCTTATATTCCACCGAATCATAAAAACTCATAACTGTAGTCCTAATAATACTCTGTGCATTTTCAGCTGCCCTAACCAATAGTCCATTATTTAATGCCGTCTCTTCGGCTGTCTTTTGTAAAGCAGAAAGACTTAAATTCATATCTGAAAATTCAAATGTATTAAATGGGCTGTATTTTTCATCATATACAATTAAGCTGTCAAAATCAACTTCAGAACTCAACATCTCTGCATCCGGCAGCTCAATAAAAATAGTCATGTTTGCTTCATTCACTGTCACTTCTAGCTCATTGAAATCTATTCCAGCCTTAATCAACCCTTCATAACTGTACATAACTTTACTGTTCGTGAAGGGGATCTCGAATCCCACTACCTTCTTATTAGGCTTGTCAGCTGTCTGAGCAATTGAATAACCATATTCCGCCGTAGCCAATTCGCCAATATCTTTTATATTTCCCTCAATATTCATAACAGCAATAATTTCAGGTCCTTGATTATTAGCTTCTAACTTTAAACCAATTATAAAGGCCCCGCCTATTGCTACAATTACTATCAATACCATAAGTTTTTGAAATAATTTACTGCTTTTATTCTTAAATTTTGAAAACGATTCTTTTATTTTTCCCATTTAAATAGCCTCCCTTAACCCTATTGACGAAGATGAATGATTTGATTATTGCATTTCCTCTATCAATTGATTCAATTGATTGATTAGCTCTTCCGCCTTTTTATCTATCCCTGCATCTGTTGCACTAGGATCTCCTGTATCAATTAGTCCAAGATTATCATTACTTGTATAAACAAACTCAATAATCGGAATCTCATATTCATCGTTAACCTTTCCAAAAAAGTTCGTTCCAAATAACCCTGAATCTTCTTCTGTGACGTTTATTGTTTTAGTGCCTTCAAATGTACCATATATTGTAAAAATGTCTTCCTCAGAAAGAATAGGCTCTTTAATCGATCGATTATCTTTAAGCTCAAAGACATTCTCAGTTCCAACAGCAATAGCAGCAATACTGTCGGGTAGCATTAAAATTCCTTCTTCTATCTTTATTATCTGTATTTTAACACTCAACTGGTGACCCTCATA
>Ga0209414_1000922_pt1 | contig 14212 bp, 8 predicted proteins | sample LakVidmifraction_4_FD_181154 | JGI IMG/M metagenome (GOLD analysis project Ga0209414, IMG submission 181154) | Hypersaline microbial communities from Lake Vida, Antarctica - Brine Hole Two &gt;0.2 micron (SPAdes) (version 2) | ecosystem: Environmental > Aquatic > Non-marine Saline and Alkaline >... | reverse complement strand
CCAAGCCCAAAAGTAAACCTCTATAACGCCCCATATTGAGGGGTCTACATTGGAGACAGTAATCGTAATCTCTTCATCCTGATCGAAGGTAGAAGGAGAGACGCTAAAGACCCCATTTTGTTGTTGTGAAAACCCTACTATAGAGCATAGTAAGGTTGCAATAAGTAAAAGTTGTTTCATAGTATGAGGATATAAAAAAGGCTATCCTTTTGAGATAGCCTTTAGATTAATAGTTGAATTATTGAAGCGAAATTAGCATGTAATTTCCTGTAAGGTCATTAAACCAAACTTCGTAAGTTCCTGCACTAGAAGGAATATTTGGACCTCCTAAAGAACCAAATCCAGAAAATTCTGTATTGCTTCCCCAGCTAGCGACGTCCCAATCGTCTTCAGCTCTAAACTTCACTTCTCCATCAAAAAGTTCAATTTCAGAGATGTACCAGATATGTGGGTCAAAAGTAGATTGAGTCATGTTGATGTCTTGATTCCAACCCTCATCGCTTCCAGTTGTTCCAAATCCAATAATTCCAATACTTGCATAAGTCTCCGAACTTGCTTCATCGAAAGCAACCAAAGAAGAGGTTTTATTTTCTGTATCCACTTCTAGGGTATAGTATCCTTCACCATCAGTAATTTGGAAAGGTCCTGGATCTCCACCAAGATCTTCACTGGTTTCGAATGAACCATCTTGAAGACCCCACTGTGGCTGCCAAGCCCCTCTGTTTTCAATTAGTTTAAATTCATTAGTACCTCCACCTAAAAATTTACCTGTATAGGTAAAGACATTTTCGTTTTCTGGATCTCTTACTAATGGAAAATTGTTATTATCATTATTCCAATCTGCGGCAGTCGCATTACCTACAAAATATAGATTAGGAAATACGGGAAGTGGTTCTGGTCCACCTGTAGCAATTAAAGTCACAGTAAGTGTGGTTACTTCTGAAAGAGTTTCAGGAGAGTTTTCAGCATTTTCAGAACCAATTAAAGCTCTAACCCGAAAGTATAAATCGCCAGTATCTGGGTTTTCTGTCGCTTCATCATTGTCTAAACCAGCAGCTTCTGCAAGGCTTAACAACTGTGCTACTGTAATAGAAGCTTGGAGGTTTGACGTTTCGGCTAAAAGTTCAGGAGCCGTAAATTCAAAATCAGCTGAACCATCCAGTTGATAAGTTATTGGGGTAGGGATTCCAAAATCTGGAGATTCCCAAGTAAAGCGTTCTGCATTATTTTGAGCGGTTTGTTCACTCAATAAATATTCCCCCAAAAAGTCGTTGGTAAACGAAATTTGGTCTGGAGGTGTCTGAGCAGTGAACTGAATTTCATCATCTTCACTACAAGCATTAAACGCTACTAATGCGAAAAACACCATTATTAATTTTAAAATGTTCTTGTTCATAATTTTTAGTATTTAATATTAATAACCTGGATTTTGTGTTAAGTTTTGATTTGTCGCTAAACTAGCTGAAGGAATAGGATATATCGCTCTAAAATTATCGATTGAAGTTCCTGTTGAAGGACCACCTTTAAACGCCCAAACATACTGGTTTCCAGTGTATAAGCCGAAACGGATAAGATCTTGTCTTCTATGGCTTTCCCAGTACAATTCTCTAGCACGCTCGTCAATAAGAAAATTGAGATCGAGTTGAGCAGAAACAATATTTCCTGAAGTGTCTCCAAAGGCTCTCTCTCTTAGTAAGTTAACATAATTTAGAGCTGTATTTAGATCTCCGCCGCCACCTCTTAGATGTGCTTCTGCATACATCAGATAGGCATCTGCAAGCCTAAACATAGGGGAATCGGCATCAGTAAAGGTTCTATCTGAACCAAAACCACCTGTTGAGGTTCTATTGGAGTATTTAGTAGTAATATAGCCTGTATTAGGGTCTGTGACAACAAGAGAAATAGGTCTGTCTTCTGTGATTAATAGATTTCTTGCATCATTTTCAAAAAGTGGATTCATAGTAAATTTTTCAGAAAATTGTGGTCTGAGTCTAAATAATCCTCCAAAGCCACCTGGATTCACGCCTAAATCTTCACCATTTTGTTCTTGAGCTCCCACCTGGCCTTGGATTATGATGGTTGTTCCTCCATAATTTTGAGTAGCTTGTCCATCATTGGCGATAGGAAAGATAATTTCATTCTGAGCACCATTGCTATTGTTATCTGCTAAAAAGTTGAATTGATAATCATTTACCAATTGATAACCAGAATTGATCACAGCTTCAGATCTTGATAAAGCCTCTGTATATCTAGGGGTTCCTGTATACACTTCAGCATTCAAGTAGATTTTAGCCAAAATCATATTAGCAACTCCTTGATCAATCCGTCCATATTCTCCAGAGTTTCCAGCAGGAAGATCTTCTAAAGAGTTTAGCAATAAACCTTCTACTAAATCAAATAGCTCTGGTCTGCTCAACTCTTCTCCTTGAGTAAAGCCAACTTCTGTGGTTTCATCATAGAACGGTGCTTTTCCAAACATATCCATAAGGTGATAATAAGATAAAGCTTTTAATACTTTAGCTTCAGCCCTATAGGTTTGTATATCTCCAAGAGAACCAATTCCTCTAGATTGTAGCAACTCATCTGTAGATTGTCTTAAGAATTCATTAGAGAGTGATACAGAAAACATAGCTCTAGAATAGACACCTCTTAATAAGACGTTTTCTGGAGAAGCAGAATTTCGCTGCACTCCTCTAATTCCTGGATCATTTTCAAAAGTGAAAATAGTTTCATCTGTAGAAAGATTTTGCAGATTAAATAAACCCCTCATATATTGTCCAGTACCAGCATCTAATCCTCCTATATTACTTCCTCCTGGACCAGTTAGGGAAGACAAAGAAAGGTTGGCATATACCCCAGCCAGAGATTGTTTATAAGCTTCTGCGGAAGTGAAGATTTGGTCTGCTAAGGTGATGTTGGGATCTCTGATCTCCACATCCAAATCAGATTCACAAGACGAGAACATAAATGTTCCAAGTAGTGTGAGTAGTATATAGTGTTTAATTTTCATAATTGAATTATTTAAAAATTATAATTAACGCCAAGTAAGTAAGTTCTTCCTCTTGGATAGATCGTGTTATCGATACCACTGATGTTTAATTCAGGATCTACTCCAGAATAATCTGTGATCACAAAGGCATTTTGTAAGCCCATCCAGAATCTTAAGCTTGTCGATTCCCTATTAAAACCTCTGAGTGTATAGCCCAAAGTAATGTTATCCATTCTTAAGAAAGACGCGTCTTCTACAAAGAAATCTGATAAGATAACATCTGGGGTTCTTGCAAATCCTGTTTCTAAAACTTGTACAGGTAAGTTATTAGGAGATACTAAATTAAGATTACCCAATTGAGCTCTTGAAGAATTAACGTTGTTGTAAATATCATTTCCAAAACTAGCTCTTAGGTTAAAATTGAAATCGAAGTTTTTGTACGTGAAGTTGGATTGGAAACCCATCAATACATCTGCTTGTCCATTTCCTGACACATAGCGATCTCTGTCATCAATTGTACCGTCTCCATTCAAATCTGCATAAGCTCCTTCAATGGGTTGCCCAGCTTGATCATATAATTGAGCATAGGTGAAAAAAGAATTTGGCCATGCTCCTTCTCTTTGAACTTGTATCGTATTCCCAGTACCTCCAGCGATCCCACCTACAAAAATATCTTGTCCAAAAGCAAGTTTGGTAATCTCTCTGTCGATAGCGGTAAAGTTGTAGTTCACATTCCAGTTTATGTCATCTTGACGTATTACATTATAATCGAGATTCACTTCAATACCCTTTGAAACAAATTCACCGATATTTTGGAAACCTTGGTTGGAGAAGTTTGCACCGTCTGGCACAGGAACATTCGACAAGAGATCATCTGCAGTTCTTTCAAAAACATCTACAGAACCAGACAGTCTATTGTTAAATAATTCAAAGTCTACCCCTAAGTTGATTTCGGTTAAGATTTCCCATCTTATATCTGGATTGGTATATAGTGGTTGAAAGGGTACAATTGGATTTCCGAAATTATACTGTTGGTTAGATAAACCTGTTTGGTAACGTCTTAGGTAATCTGAAGTAGAAGGAACGTCTTGTTGACCTAATTGTCCCCAACCAGCTCTTACCTTTAGACTGTTAATCAAGTTGCTATCTTCCAAGAAATCCTCTTCAGTTAATACCCAAGCACCAGAGACTGAAGGGAAATATTCAAATCTATTCTCTGGAGAGAATTTTGAAACTCCATCTCGTCTAATAGACGCATTCACAAAATATTTATCCTGAAAGCTAAAGTTTGCTCTACCAAAATAACCAATTAGAACAACGTCATCTGCAACTGTGGTTCTCGGTTCTTGTGCATTTGGGTCTAAAAGTTCATTAGTAGCAAAACGCTCAGATTCAAATTTTTGATAAGAATAACCTGCCGTTAATTTTAAACCGAAATCGTTAAAGTCATTTTCATAAATAAAGTAAGAATCGGCAGATGTATTAGTTCTAGTTTGTTCATAGCGAGACTCGTTGCCAATAAATTCTCCCTGTTCTGCATTCACTCCTAAAGCACTTGTTCTAGGTCTGGTTAAAGAACCACCACTATCTGTCCTATCATAACCAAGGTTGGTAACAAGCCTTAATTCTGGTAAAAAGTGAAACTTGTAGTCTAGATTTAAATTACCAAATAGACGGTCGGCATTACTTACATTTCTAGTTTGAAGTAATTGCGAGACTGGATTTCTTGGGACATTTGAGGCTGCAGAGCCATCATTGTCTAAAAACTCAAAGAAACCACCATAAGGAGACCCAGGTGATCTTACAGGTTGAGTAGGATCAAAAGATATAGCGTTGCCTTCAACACCATCTGCAAATCTATTGTCTTCATTGCTATAGTTGGCATTTAAGCCTACTTTAAGATGGTCGTCAAAAAGTCTTGGATTTAAAGATAAAGATGCTGTGGTTCTATCAAACTTAGAGGTTTGTCTTAAACCTTGCTGGTCTGAACGATTTAAGGATAACCTAGAAGGAATTTTCCCGAATAAGGCACCACGAACACTTAAGTTTATATCAGAAGATTTTGCATCTCTGTATATTTCATCCTGCCAATTGGTATTGGCACTGCCCAATTCTCCAAGTCGACCCGGAAAATTCTCAGCTACTAAATTTCTAAATTGACCTGCACTTAACACATCTACAGTATTATCTATAGTGGTGATGTTTTGCTGAACATCTAAAGAAACACTGAGTTCACCTCTTCCTTTTTTGGTGTTGATGATAATGACACCGTTTGATGCTCGGATACCATAAATAGCAGCTGCAGAAGCATCTTTTAATACAGAAAAAGATTCGATATCATTTGGGTTAATGGTAGAAAGGATAGACCGCGTTCCATCTGCAACAGAATTATCTAAAGGCAAGCCATCCAAAACGATTAAAGGAGAATTATTAGCATTGAAAGAAGACCCTCCACGGATTCTAATTTCAGATCCAGATCCTGGACCACCCCCTTTAGTGACAGACAAACCAGGGACTCTACCCTGTATAAGACTTTCTGAAGTGACAATATTTCCTTTATTGAAATCTTTTTCTGTAACAGAAGCCACAGAACCTGAGATAGATTTCACCGTTTGATTTCCGTAGCCCACTACGACAACTTCGCTTAGAGCTTCGGCATCTTCAAGCATAGACACATCTATAGAAGTGTTATTCCCATTAAAGACAATATCTTGAGTTCTAAAACCTACATAGCTAAAGGATAGCGTTTCACCGTTTTCTAAAACGATTGAGTAATTTCCATCAAAATCGGTCGTTGTTCCCTTATTAGTATTTTTAACAGCGATGTTTACTCCAGGTATTGGCATACCCGAATTATCGACAACGGTTCCACTTACTGTGGATTGTGCAAAAATACTGATAGGCAATAGCATTAGCAACAGACCTAAAAGTTTAATTGTTCGCATAGAGTATTGTTTTGTGTTATTAATGAGTTATATTTTTACTTCCGATGTTAAAGCTATATAAACTATTTTCAATAGCCTTAACAACCTTACAGCTACAACGTTTTCGTGTTGATAACTTTTTATTTTTAGCAAAATTTGAGGCTATTTTTGATAGAATTTCTTATTTTGAGATAGAATTATTGTAAAATCGTGAAATGAAGCAAAAACCAACACTCAAAGTCATCGCTAAAGAACTAGATGTTTCTGTATCCACAGTGTCTAAAGCCTTGAGAGATAGTAAAGAAATTGGGGAGGAGACCAAAAGGAAAGTAAAGGCTTTTGCTAAGCTTTATAATTATAGACCTAATAACATTGCCTTAAGTCTCAAAAATAAAAAGACCAAAACACTTGGAGTTATTATTCCTGAAATTGTTCATCATTTTTTTACCACCGTAATTTCTGGTATAGAACATTATGCCAATGATAAGGGATACAACGTTATTGTTGGTTTGTCCAATGAATCTTTTAAGAAAGAAGTGATTAACCTAGAGATGTTAGCCAACGGGAGTATAGACGGCTTCATTATTTCTGTAGCCAAAGAAACCCTTTCATTTAAAGATTTTCACCATTTTTTAGAAACTATAGACCAAGGTATTCCTATCGTCATGTTCGATCGTGTTATTGATGATATTGAATGTGATAAAGTTATTGTAGATGACGTCAAAACCTCGGAGAAAGCAGTTCAAAAACTAATTGATGGAGGATGTAAGAACATAGGTATTATAAGTACAAAAGACTATGTGAGCGTTGGTAGACTGAGAACTGAAGGCTATAAAAACGCATTAAATGCAAATCATATTAAAATTCAAAATAGCCGGATTTTAAAAATAGACGATAAGTTCAATTCAGATGATAATCTTGAATTTTTAGAGGAACAAATCTATACTTATTTTGAAGAAAATGAAGTCGATGGACTTTTCGCGGTCAATGAGCTTTATGCGATTACAGCAATGAAGGTTGCAAGGCAAAAGGGTTTGACTATTCCTGAGGATTTACAAGTTATTGGTTTCACAGATGGTGTACTGTCTAAGCATGCATTTCCTCCTCTTACAACTATAAGCCAACACGGCTTTGAAATGGGAGAAGAGTCTGCAAAATTACTCATCGATAGGCTAGAAAATCCCAATGAAGACGAAGAACCCTTTAAGACCATCGTCGTTAAAACGGATATCATCGATAGGGAAACTACAAAATTGCATAACTCAAAAAAATAAATATATTTGCAGTTCAACAAAGCTATATTTTTACTTCCATAAGATGAGCTTTGTTAAATTATAAGGCTTATCGTTTTAACTTAAATTAGACGATATGCAAAAGCGAAAGCTTAGTTTTTGGGAAATCTGGAACATGAGTTTTGGTTTCTTAGGAATTCAATTTGGATTTGCCCTTCAAAACGCTAATACTTCTCGTATTTTTGAAACTCTCGGTGCCGACGTAGAGGATATTCCCATTTTATGGATTGCTGCCCCAGTTACTGGCTTGGTTGTACAACCTATTGTAGGTTATTTCAGCGATAAGACCTGGACCAGATTGGGTCGTCGTAAGCCATACTTTCTAGTTGGAGCAATTTTAGCCTCCATCGCTTTATTTTTAATGCCAAATTCTCCAGAATTATGGATAGCTGCAGGAATGTTGTGGATCATGGATGCGTCCATTAATATCTCCATGGAACCCTTCCGAGCTTTTGTAGGTGATAATCTACCAGAAGAACAGCGCACATTGGGTTTCGCCATGCAAAGCTTCTTTATTGGAATAGGAGCCGTTGTAGGTTCTGCTTTACCTTATGTTTTAACCAATTGGATAGGAATCGATAATACAGCACCAGCTGGTGAGATTCCAGATTCTGTAAAATGGTCCTTTTATGTAGGAGGTGTGGTCTTTTTTCTCGCTGTCCTTTGGACGGTTTTATTTTCAAAAGAATATTCCCCCGAAGAGTTGGAAGCCTTTGAAAAAGAAAGTGCTGCTATCACAATAGAACCCAAAACTGAACAAGAAATTCGTAAGAATATAATGACCCAGCAGAAATCTGGTTCGATCATGATTTTGGTGGGTGCGATTGTTTCGTATTTGATTTATGCCAATGCACTTACCAAGGAACTTTATATCTTATTCATTGGACTTATTATTGCTGGAGTTTTATTTCTCATTGTTTCAGAATTAAGAAAAAAACGCGTGAGAAATGGTTTTACTATCATCGTTTCAGACTTGTTAAACATGCCTAAAACGATGAAACAATTGGCCTGGGTTCAATTCTTTTCATGGTTTGCCTTATTCTCTATGTGGATCTATACCACTCAAGCCGTCACTGGTCATGTGTTTGATACACGAGACACCACTTCAAAACTTTACAATGATGCTGCCGACTGGGTTACGGTAATGTTCACTGTATACAATGGTGTTGCAGCTATCGTAGCTTTTGCTTTACCAGTTCTTGCAAAGAAAACGAGTAATAAATTTACCCATATGTTGGCTCTTATTTTGGGAGGTCTTGGTTTAATTTCTATTTATTTTATGACGACCAAAACTGGACTTATTATAAGCATGGTAGGAGTAGGAATAGCATGGGCTTCTATACTTTCCATACCTTACGCGATGCTCTCTGGCTCTTTACCGTCTTCCAAAATGGGCTATTATATGGGAGTTTTCAATTTTTTTATTGTGATTCCACAAATAGTAGCCTCTACTATTTTAGGCTTTATCGTCTCCAATTTATTTGAAAACCAACCTGTATATGCCCTAATTATAGGAGGTGTTTCTATGATTGCAGCAGGATTATTTACCCTAAAAGTAACTACAAATTCAAGAATAGACATAAATCATAACAATGACTAAAGCATTTATATTCGATCTCGATGGGGTCATCGTAGACACTGCAAAATTCCATTATTTAGCATGGAAAAATTTAGCGGACTCTCTAGGTATTCCTTTTTCTGAAGAGAAGAATGAACAGTTAAAGGGGGTTTCCAGAGTAAAATCCCTTGAGAAAATTTTAGAATGGGGTCACAAAATTCTTCCTGAAGCTGAATTTGAATCTCTTATGTCCAAAAAAAATGAAGAGTACTTGTCATATGTCAACCAAATGACTGAAAAGGATATACTTCCTGGAGTTATGAAAACTCTAGACTACCTTAGGTCCAATGGTTACGCTATAGCTTTAGGATCTGCTAGTAAAAACGCTAGGCTAATCCTATCTAAAGTTGGTCTCGAGGCTTATTTTGAAGAGATTATTGACGGAAACGAAGTCACTAAGGCCAAACCCGATCCCGAAGTTTTTCTAAAAGGAATCGATGCCCTTGGAGGTACTCCCGAATATGCTATTGTCTTTGAAGATTCTTTAGCTGGAATTGAAGCTGCAAACACAGCACGTACCACTAGTGTCGGTATAGGTGATAAATCTGTTTTAAAAGAGGCAGATTTCAACTTTCTAGACTTCACTGAAATCGACAAATCTGTAATTGAGACGTTGATTAAATTCAAGAAATAAATTATTAAACGACTAAAGTTATGAATCAAGATTATATCACACCAGACCAATGGTCGATTATAGAAGACGGATTTGAAATTGATCGCGTTCAATCTTCAGAGAGCTTATTTAGTATAGGAAATGGCTCGATAGGACAACGTGCCAATTTTGAGGAAACTTATACAGGGCCAAGCTTCCAGGGAAGCTATATTGGAGGCGTCTATTATCCAGATAAAACTAGAGTTGGCTGGTGGAAAAACGGATATCCAGAGTATTTCTCTAAAGTGCTTAATGCACCCAACTGGATAGGAATTAATGTGATGGTCGACGATGAAATCCTTGATTTGTTTAGCTGTAAAAAGATAGATAAATTTAGTCGCGAACTCAATATGAAAGAAGGCTGGCTAGGCAGAAGTTTTGAAGCAACACTTCAGAATGACATCATTGTAAAAGTAGATGTCAAGCGGTTTTTGAGTTTGGAGCATGAAGAATTGGGTGCCATAAAATATGATGTTACTCCTTTAAATACAGATGCGAAAATCACTTATCAACCTTATTTAGATTCGGGGATTACAAACCAAGATACCAATTGGGATGATCAGTTCTGGCAAACTACTCATAAAGAAGTAGACCAAAACCAGGGGTTTATAAGATCTCATACGCTTAAAACCTTTTATGGGGTTTGTTCTTTTATGGAATCTAAGGTATTTCTTAATAGTAAAGAACTAAGCACTCAGGGGGAATCTCTTCAAAAGGAGATGGAGGTTTCCATTTCATTTTCAGAGTATGTGGCCAAGGGGAGCACATTCAGCGTTCATAAATTTGCAGGCTATACCACCTCTTTAAATCACGATAAAACAGAACTTATTTCTGCAGCAAAATCCATCCTGAAAATGGCGGTTGATAAGGGTTTTGATACTTTGCTTCAATCTCAAAAAGAAGCTTGGGATAAAATTTGGCAAATGAGTGATATTACAATTGAGGGGGATGTGAAAGCCCAGCAGGGTATTAGGTTTAATATTTTTCAACTTAATCAAACCTACACGGGGACAGATCATAGATTGAACATTGGTCCAAAAGGATTTACTGGAGAAAAATACGGTGGAAGCACTTACTGGGATACCGAAGCCTATTGTATTCCTTTCTACATGGCTACCAAAGATCAACATGTCGCCAGAAACTTATTGAAATATAGATATAATCACTTAGGTAAAGCCATCGAAAATGCAGAAAAACTCGGTTTTTCAAATGGTGCGGCTCTATATCCTATGGTCACTATGAATGGAGAGGAGTCTCATAACGAATGGGAAATTACCTTCGAAGAAATACATCGAAATGGTGCTATTGCTTATGCGATTTTTAATTACCACCGCTTTACAGGAGATTATTCCTATATCCCAGAAATGGGTCTGGAAGTTTTAATAGCCATTGCTAGATTTTGGCATCAGCGGTCTACGTTTTCTAAGCCTAAGGATAAGTATGTTATTTTGGGGGTTACAGGGCCTAATGAATATGAAAACAATGTCAATAACAACTGGTACACCAACTATATGGCAAAATGGTGTATTGAGTATGCAGTAGAGAATATTAGAAAAGTCGAAACGGAATTTAAAGACGATTATGGAAGAATCTTCCTGAAAACGGCATTGACAAATACTGAAGTTGATGACATGCTTAAAGTAGCAGAAAACATGTATTTCCCATATTCAGAAGAACATGGCGTTTATTTACAGCAGGATGGATTCTTAGACAAAGAGATGGTGAAAGTTGATGATTTGGATAAGAATCTGCGTCCTATCAATCAAAATTGGTCATGGGATAGAATTTTACGTTCACCATATATCAAACAAGCAGATACGCTGCAAGGATTTTACTTTTTCGAACATCATTTCAAGACAGAAGACCTCGAAAAGCATTTTGATTTCTATGAGCCATTTACAGTTCATGAATCTTCGCTTTCTCCTTGTGTTCATAGTATTCAAGCTGCACTCTTAGGAAGAATGGAACAAGCTTATTCGTTTTATCTAAGAACATCGCGTTTGGATCTAGATGATTATAACAAAGAGGTTAAAGAAGGATGTCATATCACGAGTATGGCAGGCACATGGATGAGTATTGTAGAGGGTTTTGGCGGTATGCGTGTCAAAAATGATCAGCTTCACTTTTCTCCAAAAATCCCTAAAGAATGGAGGTCGTATTCTTTCAAAGTAAATTTCAGAAACCACATTCTAAAAGTCAATGTGAGTCATGATAGAACAGAATTCACTTTAGATAAAGGGGAAGCCTTAGCTGTAGACCTAGACGGAAAAACAATCAAAGTAGCTTAAACTAAAAAATTTAAAATAATTATGAAAAGAACAATTGCTTTAATTGCGGTTTTGTTAGTATCAATGTCATCTCCTGGACAAGACATAAATTCACCAAACTCAGACTTGACAATGAGTTTTGAGCTTTTAACTGATGGAACACCTACCTATACTTTGCACTATAAAAAAAAGGAAGTTATTGCCCAAAGCAAATTAGGCCTGGAGTTAGTAAATGAGGAAATGTCTTTGAGGAATGGTTTTAAAGTTTCTAAAGTCGAGACTAATTCATTTGATGAGACTTGGGTACCGGTTTGGGGAGAGCAAGCCAAAATCAGAACTCATTATAATGAGTTGGCCATCACTTTGGAGCAACCAGAAAAAGATCGACATATCATTATCCGTTTTCGGTTATTTGATGAAGGTTTAGGCCTGAGGTATGAATTTCCTCAACAAGATAACCTGGTGTATTTTGTGATCAAAGAAGAACATACGGAGTTTGCCATGACGGGAGATCACACGGCGTTTTGGATTCCTGGTGATTACGATTCTCAAGAATACGATTACACCACCTCTAAACTTTCAGAAATTAGCAGCAGGTTTGATGACGCACTAACGGGGAATGCATCACAAGAGCAGTTTGCCAAAACAGGAGTACAAACTTCGTTAATGATGAAAACCAAAGACGGTCTTTATCTCAATTTACACGAAGCAGCTCTTAAAGAGTATTCCCTCATGAACCTTAATTTGGATGAATCTTCAATGATATTCAAATCTTGGTTAACTCCAGATGCCATAGGAAATAAAGGCTACATGCAAGCCCCAGCAGTTTCTCCATGGAGAACTATAATAGTGAGTGATGATGCAACAGATATTTTAGCGTCCAATATGACTCTGAATCTAAATGAACCTAACCAGCTGGAAGATACCTCTTGGATAAAACCAGTGAAGTATATGGGCGTTTGGTGGGAAATGATTACAGGAAAAAGCAGTTGGAATTATACGGATGATCTACCTTCTGTAAAACTAGGAGAAACGGATTATTATAAAACTAAGCCTAACGGAAAGCATGCCGCTAATACCGAGAACGTAAAAAGATATATCGACTTTGCTTCAAAGCACGGTTTTGATGCATTGCTTGTGGAGGGCTGGAATGAAGGTTGGGAAGATTGGTTTGGAAAGTCTAAAGACTATGTTTTCGATTTTGTAACGCCATATCCAGATTTCGATGTCGAAGAGATTCAAGAGTATGCCGCTTCCAAAAATATTAAAATGATGATGCACCATGAAACTTCAGGAGCTATTCGCAATTACGAGCGTCATCTCGATACAGCTTATCAATTCATGAATACATATGGCTATACTTCTGTAAAGAGTGGTTACGTTGGAGATATTATTCCAAGAGGCGAACACCACTATGGTCAATGGGCTATTAATCACTTTTTATATGCCGTGAAAAAGGCTGCAGATTATAAGATCATGGTAAATGCTCACGAAGCCGTGAGGCCTACAGGATTGAGAAGAACTTATCCTAATTTAATTGGAAATGAATCTGCAAGAGGGACCGAATTTCAAGCCTTCGGTGGCTCAAAACCCAACCATGTTACAATTTTACCTTTCACAAGATTAATAGGAGGTCCTATGGATTATACCCCAGGAATTTTTGAAATGGACATCAGCAAGTTAAACCCTGATAATAATTCACATGTCAATGCGACAATTGCCAACCAATTGGCTTTATATGTTACAATGTATAGTCCATTGCAAATGGCTGCGGATTTACCAGAAAACTACAATCGTTTTTTGGATGCTTTTCAATTTATAAAGGACGTTGCTTTAGACTGGGATGAAAGCCATTATCTGGAAGCAGAACCAGGCGAATATATCACCGTAGCCAGAAAGGCTAAAGGTGAAAACAATTGGTTTGTTGGAAATGTAAATGGAGTTACTCCTAGGTCAACTCAATTGAAGTTGGATTTCCTAGAGAAAGGGAAAACTTATGAAGCTACCATTTATGCCGACGCTAAAGATGCTCATTATAAAACAAACCCACAGGCCTATAAAATTTCTAAAAAGAAAGTGACTTATAAATCTACTTTGAAGTTGAATTCTGCACCTGGCGGTGGTTTTGCGATTAGTATAATGGAACAATAAACTTTAGATATGAAACATAGGAGTTTTTTAAAACCATCAGTATTTGCTTTGGGATGTTTTTTCCTTCTGAATTTGTTTTCAGTGGAACTCAATGCACAAGATTTAAAAATTGAACCCCCTAATTGGTGGATTGGCATGCAAACAAATGATTTGCAACTTTTGGTTCATGCAAAGCATATCTCAACCTATCAGCCTGAGTTTAATTACGCCGGAGTTGAATTGGTAAAAGTTCATAAGGCAGATAGCCCAAATTACTTATTTTTAGATGTAACTATTTCAGAAGAAGCAAAAGCGGGAATGTTCACTATCAACTTCAAAA
>Ga0209414_1000921_pt1 | contig 14220 bp, 7 predicted proteins | sample LakVidmifraction_4_FD_181154 | JGI IMG/M metagenome (GOLD analysis project Ga0209414, IMG submission 181154) | Hypersaline microbial communities from Lake Vida, Antarctica - Brine Hole Two &gt;0.2 micron (SPAdes) (version 2) | ecosystem: Environmental > Aquatic > Non-marine Saline and Alkaline >... | reverse complement strand
TCTAAAAAAATATTAAAAATTTTTTGATGTTGTATCTTGTTTGATACCAACGACTTACTCCCCCACCCCCTTTTTTTCCTCCGAAAAAAATCATAATGATTTTTTTTACTTGACGACGGACGCAGATTGTGTTATTTTGCAAGTAGTTTTTTGGTAGAACTATTTTTTTAAATTGAGTTTAGATAAACTCATTCAAGAATTTATACACGGCGGGTTCTTGATTTACTGATTGTACGCCGTGAACGGTTTCAACATGAGAAACCAATAAATATTGGAGGACATCTATGATGACGCTACGTATAAATAAGAGAATGATTTCTACATTGGCGCTGCTGCTTGCAGTCGGCAATTCAACGATCGCCACGGCGGCGCCGTTGTTCTCGGACTTGACCGAGAGCGCCACACTGACCGAGAGCGGACATTACAACATTGACGACTCTGAAAACCTGCGCGACGGGAACTTCTACGGCACGGGATGGATCACGGACTCGGCTACCGAGACGTGGGCCAAGTATAGCTGGGGCACTGCGCAATACCTGGGCTATGCCCTGCTCGGCGGGAACGTCTCGCGTGTGCCGGACGGCATGAAGGTCCAGTACTCCGTCAATGATGACGGGGTATGGATTGATGCCGGCACGGTTGCGCCGGCCACCGGGAACCGACTGTACTACGTTCCGATCGCCGAGACGGCACAGGCCGTCCGGGTCCTGATCACACGGGCTGTGGCAAGCTACAGCGACCTGAGTGGCTTCTATGTCTACGGATCCGCTACTGCGCCCTCCGACCTGATGAGTACGGCATCTGATATGATGGCCAATGCCGCCGTTGTGCTGACCGGCCTGTGGGAAGACGCTCCCGCCGATGTCGCGGCGGCCTGGAGCGACCAGGACGGCAATGGCATCGTCCCGCGCGCCAACGGTGACATGGCCAGCAAGCCGCAAGCCATATTGACGTGGGCCACCCATCAGCAGATCAGCGGCCTAGCGTTGGTCAACGGATCATGGTCGTACTCGGGGGGTGCCATCTTCGGCATGACCATCGAGGCCCTGACCGAGGGCGTCGAGCCGAGCCTCGCCACCCCTTCCGACTGGTCTGCGGTATTCGACTACAGTGACGCCGGCACCGGGGTCAAACTGATCGATGCCCGCTTTGCTTCCGGATCGGTGACTACCCGCAGCCTGCGGCTGACCGTCACCGACGTGCAGGATATCCCGAACAATCCGTCGCGGGCGGGCGGGGTGATCACCGAGATCGCGTTACTCGGGGGTCTAATCCCGCCGCTTCCCCCGACGGGAACCCTCATCTCGATCCGCTGAGTCGGTTGCGCGATGGGTCCTGAAGCCTCAGCGACACATGCAAGTAGCCACAGTGTGCCGTGTGCCAAGAGCCCATCAATCACCCGTGGAGTGCCCGCGTTGGATTGCTCCTTTATGAGATGCGACGCCTATGCGGCGCACCTAGTACAGCGCGGGCTGCGCACGCGCTGAGCGGTCGGCACGGCTCGACCGTGGGCAGCAGGTGCGCAGCCCCTGCTGTACGAAGAGCTCTGACGGGCTGGTTGAGGTGTCGTTTACACTGTGACCGGGAGCGCGAATTGAGGTATGTATGGCGGTGGGCGAATACAAGGTGAGTGAGGGTTTGAAGTGACTTACAAGACAAAATGGTTCGCGGATTGCGGATGGGGGATATTCAATCACTATCTGGTCCGAGTTCTTGGATGAAACGTTCTGTCCCCACTGACGCTGTTGCTGTTGCTGTCCGTCGGCTGCCGGCATCTGCCGGCGCTGTCTCCGAGCGAGGGTGGACTACCGATCGGTTACCGCCTGCCGCAACCGGCCCGGGTCTCGATCAACATCTACGATGCACAGGGGCAGGTTGTCCGCGAGCTGCTGCATGCCAAGCCCGCTGAGGCGGGCCGCAATCGTGAGGCGTGGGATGGCCGGAATGAGGCCGGGCAAACCGTGCCGCCGGGACAATACACCTGGAAACTGCTGGCGACTCCAGGTTTGCAGGCGGAATACCTGATGAGTCTCGGCAACAGCTATCCCAACGGCAGGGATGACTGGCGACATCGCGCGCCCGGCACGCACGGTGGGCCGACAGCCGTGGTTGCGGATGACACCGGCATTTATGTGGCTGCATCCTGCACCGAGAACATTGAGAACTACTTGCTCAAGATGGATCCCGCCGTGACGAACCGGCTTTGGTCGGTGCTGCAGCACGTCGCCTGGAATGGCGGCATCGCGCTGGCCAGTGCCAACGACGCCCTGTTCGTGCTCGGCAATAATCACGACATCTGGCGCTACGAGCCAATAGGAATTTGCTTTCCCGAGCCCCCGGACAACACGCCTGCTCCGGCCACTGCTTCAGGTGCCTGAGGATCTTATCGATCACCTCGTCGTCATCGATGAGGGCGATCAACTTCATCTCAGCCCCGCAGTGCGGGCAGATGAGCGGGGCAACTTCCTAGACCTTCTTGATGAGCTCGCGCCATTTCTTGGATGGATTCATCAAAAACTGGAAAGAAATGGTGATATGCGAGAATGGAAGACTATCAGAAGATTGCTTAGAACTCATTGCTTAGTTACAACAAGACTTCCTTTAAAAGATGGTAGAGTGATTCGTATTCGTAAACCAAGCATTCCTGAAGCTGAACAAGCAAAAGTATATGCACATCTTGGGCTGGACTGGGAAAGTAAATGTCCATCACGAAAAACAGAAACAAAGAAATCAACGACTTTGTAGTGCCTTTTGAAAAACGACTGTTGATTTACAACGACTTACGTCATTTAGAAAGAAACTAGGGCTAAGCTACTGTTTCCTGCATAGCCGAAGGCGAAGCATGGAAGCGGGATTGATTTATAAAGAATTTGGTGCAGGATCAGCCTGCAAACTTTTGAAAGCAACTAAAAGATAAAAAGGAAAAATTATGTACTTAGTAAAAACACACAATCTTCAAGGTCCAATCGCTGATTATGCCATAGAAGAATTACAGCGGATACTTTCTCTGTTGTGCCCGTCCTCAAAAACTGATATAGAGATTGAGATTTCAGTTAATCAGGCTCTTAATATTGATGAAATATCATTAAACAGCAATAAAAAAACGGTAAAAATTCAAGGAGGCAGTTCTCGTGCTGTTCTGCATTGCGTTTATATCTTTCTCGAAAAGCTAGGCTGTGTATTTGAAATATCAGGTGAACTGCTGCCGCCTGTGGTGAGTGAACTTGAGATCCCAGACATTTCACTCCGGCAGACTCCGGGAATCACTCAGCGCGGTATCCGCATGCATCTGAACTTTGTTCAAGATCAGTCTTTTTTCTCAGAAGATGAGTTTGCTGCGTTTATCGATAATATGGCGCGACAACGTTTTAATTATCTGTTGTTTCATATGTACACGCCGCAGCAGTGGTTTCCGTTTTCATACCGTGGCGTTAAACACCTTGATCTCCAATTGGGCAATCTGAATCGGCAACATTTAGCCGAAGATATGATTGGTCGTGAGAAAGTAAAAGTGAAAGATCACTGGTTTCCCAGAGAATTTGAAGGCGTTAGTGATAATGAAGAATTGTTGATGCTTGTATACGAACGTTTTAAAAGGATGATGAAACGCGCCACTGATCGTGGAATGACGAATTGTGTGGCTTTCGAACCTGAAGCCTTGCCTCCAGCTGTTATCGAAAAATTACCGGAATGGACGGGGGAAAGTGCTGCCGATTTGATGACCGGGGAAGATCTTAGTAATGACTGGCAGGAAGACTGGTCTGGGACCAAGTTGACGGAACCGGAAATCAGACATCCTCTGGTAATAGATATAACAGTCGAAAGATGTCTGCAATGTATTGATGCTTTCCCGGACATGAATGAACTGCAACTTATTTCTCGTGAAGGCACGACCTGGAAGCCCAAAGATGGAGAGTCCTATGAGAACGAAATTGCCAGACTGAAAAATAAATTTGACCTTGATGATTCGCTGTTTGATTATGAAGCTCTGGCAAAAATCGTTCCACCGGATGAAGGCCCTGAAATGAACGCTAAAGCACATCCTTACTGGACCGTTCTACCCGGAAATAGTTTTTATCCTACCCTACTGGGAGCTTTGCGTTATACTGAATTTACTATGACGGTTCTTGCAGATCCGCGAGTTGTGAAAAAATTAGCGGAAAGGGATATCAAAGTTTCAATTTCAATCTATAGCCCGAATCCTGAAACAATTCGTCAAATGATGCCGCCAATCGCTGAAATGTTACCGTCTGGAATAAAGTTTCACTGCTTGTCTGATTATGGAGCCAAGGATATTGCCGCCAATTTGCCAGCTTGGAAGCCTTTGCGTGAAGCCAATATTGATATTGGTGTAGTGTCATGGCTTGAGTTCGATGGTACTATGATGCTTGCTCAGGGATGGAACGATTCTATTGGCGATAACGTCAAAGCCGCCAATAAATTAGCTGTTGAAACCATATACTTCAATCACTGGAGGGTTCGTTCTCTTGAACACAATTCCGCGGCAGCGGCAGCCTTCTGCTGGAATCCCGCTCTTTCCAAAGCTGATTTCAAAAAAGATTATTTCGGCAGACTGTATGGTGTTGACGCGCTTGACAAAGCTACTGAAGCATATGAATGTCTTGAAGCGGGCACTATTTACGGTAAAGATCATACATACAATATCGGATTTACCGGCAATTGGGTGTATAAAAATTCAACTGATGCTCCAGGTTATGATTGGAAACGCTTGAAAAAAGCAAAAGCATTTTTTGATACTGCTGCCCGAAGTTTTCAGGAATTGGCAGAAATTTCAATTCCCACCGGCAAAAAACAAGCCGAATATATGACTGATATATGCCGGATAAGCGCTCTGCATATTCAAGCTGTTTATCATCTGCAAAATGCTAAACTGCCGCTTTTCGGATACAAAGCATGGCCGCTTGGCAACGAACATGCCTGCTGCCCGCCACCGGAAAAGCTCCAGAACCTTGTCAAGGAAGCTGAAAAAGCGCTTGAGCTGGAAATTGAATACATGAAAATATACTCGAAATGGGTCACATCCTGTGATGAACAAGGGCAGTTGTGTCTTCAGCATCAAGGCGTAATAGAACCGTTTACAGAGTTCGCTGAAACTCTTGCCAAGCAACTAAAGGAGTATCAATAATAAAAAAATCATCAGATCTAACCATCTTGTTATAAACATGATAGATGCGTTTTTGTTGATTTTTGTGAAATATTCGGGTTAGGGTTTCTTGTTTAATTGTACACCATGAACGGCTCCTTAGATTTTTGGTTTAGGGTATCAACATGAGTTTAGATCAATGAAAACAGCAAATGATATTTGATTTTTTATGCTTTTGGGTGATAAACATGAAAATTAGTTTCCGCGGACGCCGAGGACGTATTAGCTCCTCCCCTGTTTAGGGGAGGTCACCACGCCATCATTTTGTTTCTAAAGAACAAAATGGTAGCGTGGTGGGAGGGGTTCTTTCTCCCGTTTTACAAGACAATATTGATTTGCAAGTCGGGAGGGTCATCCAGCTATTAAGACTTAGCCCTAGTTTCTTTTTAAACAGCTAAAATCAAGAAAAAATGTACTTTTTTCACGTTTTTAAAAAGTTAAAATGTTTAATATCAACAGCTTAACTTTTCAGAGTCGTTTTGTAGTGCCTAATTCGTTTTTTAACGGGTTGACTTTTTGTTTTTTTATGCTATAATATTTCCTTATGTTTTAATACTGATATTAAAAATAAGCAGGAAAGAGTAACGACTTTGTAGTGCCTTTGAAAACATGTTCGTTGATATTCAACAACTTAAGCATTCAAAAAAGAAACTGGGGTTAAAAGATAAGAATTATGACTAAAAACAAAAATAGATTAGGCCCAAATGGCAAACAGACTAAAATTAGTCTTAAGATTAGGCGTGATATTCGAAATGGAATATATGTGCCAGGTGAAAAATTACCCCCTCGTACAGAGCTTGAACAACGATATGAATCCAGTACTGTAACTGTACAAAAAGCATTTGATAAGCTTAAGGAAGATGGTTATATATATTCTGATGGCCCTAAAGGAACTTTTGTTTCGGAGAACCCTCTATGCTTTTCAAATTATGCAATAGTTTTTCCACATCACCTTAAAGAGTATGCTTCAGAAGTAAGTTTTTATAGGGAGTTGATAGAACTTTCACAAAGTATAAAGAAGCCAGATTGTTGTTTTACTATCTATACAAGGGCTTAATGGTCATGTTGATGAACCTGACTATATTAGGCTTTATGAAGATGTAAAAGCTGATCGGCTGGCTGGAATCATTCTTGCAGCAGATCCAAGTTTGATACAAGAAACTCCATTGTTTAAGAAAATAATTAAGAATAAATATTTGCCAAAAGTGGCATTTATGGGTCGGCTGTTATATCCAGAGATTCCTATTATTAAACAGGTAGATCAGATTACAAAAATATTTGATTTTCTTGAGAAGAATAAGGTTGAAAGATTGGCTGTGATTACATATCAGCAAGATGTTGTGGATCATAACCATTTTAGTACTTATCATGAAGAAGAAATATTTAGACTGGCAAAGGCAAGAAACATTGATCTGCCAAAATATAATTTTCAGGTAAGGCATCCAGCTTTGGCTGCTAGAACTAGTGACTTGGCGCATCTTTTACTAAAACGAAATCTTTCAGAGAGACCACAAGCACTTTTGATAATGAATGATTCTTTAGTCGAAGCGGCAACAAAGGGAATTGTTGATGCAGGACTAAAGACTCCAGATGACCTGATTGTTATAAGTCATTGCAATTTTCCGAAAAAACCTGTATCCTTTGTCAAAACATCTTGGTATGGGCTAGATGTTAAAAACTTTATAAATATTGCATTGAATGTTTTAAAAATGCAGAGTCAAGGAGAAGATGTTTCTGCTGAAAATTTGGTATCGACTGAATATGACTTTTAGAAGTATACTATGTTATGTTGACAATATAAGTAGGGCTTCCTGTTTAATGTGAGATAGGACGCTTCGCTGCTGTCGCAGGCTCCAGCCTCAGCAAGCTGGTTCCTGATGTCGCATTAAATATTCATAAAAAACATGAACTTTATATTAACCCAGCTACTAAAACAACAATCAAACCTTAACATGCATTAAGTATTTCTTTATTTAGTGGCTGGGCTGCAAGGATTTTGACTTAAATGTGCTAAAAACCTTGCACTTTATCCTGAAAACTAACGTATTAATTGTTACTAATACGTTAGTTATGAATTAAACAGGATGCTAAGTATTGAACAAGGTGTCTATAAAAAAGTTGGTACTGTCCTTTTGATCAAATAATTTTTTCTTGATGCCCGACAATAATCTGTCGGGCATTTTTTTTTGGCATAATTTTTATTCGCATTTTCTATTTACTTTTGCGTTAGTATAGTGTAGTCTTTCACTTAAATAAAAATTGTATAAAGGAAAACATGAAAAAGAATATTATATTGATTCAAAGCGCACTATTGATTCTTCTACTTGGCTCTATTTTTTGCCATGCAAAAACAACTGGTAACATGATTGGTCAGCAAAGCCAGAACGAGGGGATACTTGTGTTGCCTGTGTCTGAGGACGTTGTAATTGATGGAAATCTCAGCGATTGGGATCTTTCTGGACGAATATGGATTTTTTCAGATAAGGGCGTAAGAGATCGTTATTCGGTAAAAATTTCTGCAATGTGGGATAAGGACAATCTTTATCTTGCTGCGCGCTGGCTGGACCCAACGCCGATGACCAGTCAGGTCGATCCAAGTTTTAATCCAGAAAACGGCTGGCGGAGCGACTCCTGGCAGATGCGTCTGCTTACCGACCATAAGAGTCATTTAACCACCTGGTGTTTTACTGAAAAGAAGATCCCCGTAATGCATGTCAGCCATCATGACAAAGGAATTGGTGGCGATGTGCTCCAGGGCAAAGACGGCAGGACTTTGGGGCGTGGAATTGAAATGGCGTATGCAAAAACAGGGGAAAACAGCTTTGTTCAGGAGATAAAGATTCCATGGAAAGAATTATATAAAACCGTTCCAGAGATTAAGCCTGGTCTGACCTTCCGTTTAGGTAATGAATTACTTTGGGGAGATGTTACCGGTGGCAAGAATATGCCGATTCATCGCTATGCGGACAATATGCAGGAGGGAATTACAAGCCGTGAATTTTACTGGACTAATGATAAGGCATGGGGCAATGCGACCTTGGTTGCCAAAGGGAGTGTTGAAAAGCGTAAATACTTTAGTGAAGGTTCTCAGCCCAAGGGTGTGATTTCGGTGCAGGCTCAAATACCTGCCAATGCAAAGAAGTTTTCTATAATAATTAATGATGCCAAGGGAAGTCGAATTCGTAATCTCATTGCTGATTCAGATCCGGCAGAATATGCTGTAAAAGAATCTGGTGACAAGCAGATAGTTGAAGTTATGTGGGATGGTCTTGATGATACGGGCAAGCTGGTTGTTTCTGGAAATTATACTATCAAAGGACTTACACATCAGGGTCTTGATGCAATCTATGAAATGTCTTTTTATAATCCTGGAAATCCAGCATGGAATACTGCAGATGGAACTGGTGCCTGGGGATCTGATCATAATGATCCGCAGCGGGTTGCTCGTGCCGGTGAGATGATGATTGTTTCATGGAATGGTGCCGAGGGTGGTAGTGGTATTATCGGACTTGGAGCTGATGGAAAGAAAAAATGGGGAGAACGTCGCGGTGGTAAATTTCTGGCAGCCGATGATAAGTATGTATATGCAATCAATCGTGATCACCTGAAACGTCAGTTAACCATAAATCGCCTGAATGTGAAAGATGGAGGCTATGCTCCTTTTGAACTAGATGGTAAAGTACGACCATTTGAATTATATCTTAAAGATATCTTAGGTCAGCAAGAGGAAGTCGCCGAATTAACAGCGATAACCCGTCATAAGGAATCAATCGTTATAACTTTTGCTGATGGTAAATTGGCAGCGCTTGACGCCGCAACTGCAGTTCCACAAAAAACGATGGAAATTGGTACTTGCATCGCACTTGCTTCTAAGGGGGATAAACTTTTTGGTGCAACTGAAAAAACTATTTTTAGTATCGATCTCAGCAACGGAAAGAAAACAATGATTCCTGTTTCAGGAATTGGGCGAATCACTGATATTAGTGTTGATGCTGATGGCAATGTTTTAATAGCAGATATGGGGCCAGACAAACAGATCAAGGCATTTAGTCCAAAAGGTGCTTTAGCTTATACCTCCGGTAAAAAGGGTGGTCGTCCAATTCGAGGTAAGTTTGATTCGCAAGCCATGCTTAAAGTTAGCTCTATTGCTGTTGACAAAGATAACAATGTCTGGGCGGTTGAAAATTGGCAAAATCCACGAAGGGTTTCTGTATGGAATCCAAAGACCGGTAAACTCGTTAAGGATTATATTGGAAACACTGCCTATGCTGGAACCGGAGCCTATCTTTCTGATGATCCCAATAAGGCATATGTGGGATCTATTGCGATGACTCTTGACCGCAAGAATAAAAGTTATAAGGTCGATGAAATTCTCTGGGTTCCAGATGTTGAAAAGAATGAAGGCTTCCCGCTCTGGGTTCATGCACACTGGTTCAGTAATCCGAATTTTTTCAAGGCAAACGTAAATGGCAAAGAGAAACGTTTTCTATATAGCAATGGGATGTATGCTAGATTCCATGGAATCTATGCCAATCGTAACGGTTGCTGGCAACCCGCCGCGGTTCTGACATCAGTTAAGGAGCTTAGACTTCAGATACCAAATCTTGAACTTGGTAATCATGGGGATAAAGAAGGCGTTTTCTGGAATGATCTTAACAAGGATGCTGCTGTTCAACTTTCAGAATGTGTTTTTGTTCCTGAAGGTATTCCTCTAAGAACAGGTTGGGGGATTAGACCAGGAACTGATCTGTCTCTCTATCTCGAAGATGGAAGAAAAACGGTTCGTTACCTTCCTGTAAGTTATATGGACGATGGCACACCTGTTTATGGTCCAAAAGGTATGGTGGTTCTGCCAACTAAACTGGAAAGCGAAACAGTTCCTCTGGTAGAAGATGATATCGTACTTAGTATGGGAGGTCACCCTCAAAATGGTGGATGGCTTCGTGCAGACAGTTTGGACGGAACGCAAAACAAGTGGCGTTATCCAAATCCCTATCCTAGTGTTCACGGTTCCCATCGGGCGACTATGCCTAAACCAGGATTGCTGATTGGACCTCTTAAAATTTTAGGCGTTGCAAAGGTCAATGATGATGTTGGCAAATTGCTGGTTGTACGTGGTAATCTGGGTAGCGATTATTTTGTGACAGTAAAAGACGGAATCTATATTGGAAGCATGTTTGGTGATACCCGATTGCCAAGAGAGGCAATGCCGGCAACCGCAGAAGAACTTTACGGCAAAAGTGTCAAAAAATATTCCAATGGAAGTGAACCTTTCAACGGTTGGTTTGGAAATCAGAGCGATGGTAAAATCCGCCTGCTTAATGGTATGGCGTCTCAAGCTTCGTCCAGTATCGAGATCACAGGGCTGGATAGCATTAAACGATTCAAAGGATCGCCATTAAAGATCGATGGGCAATTGCTTGCTAAAGCGGAAGCCGATAATCAGGCGCGAGCTGCAAAGGTAGCTACACCTGTGAATTATTCATTGACTCGTTTGCCTGCAAACCCAAGCTTTGATGGAAAATCTAAAGTTTGGAACAAGGTTCCTGCCTTAAAAATTGAGACACAAGGAAATCCAAGCAAAGGTACTGTAAAGATGGCTTATAGTGATACACATCTATATGCTACATTTACTATTCAGGATAAATCAGCCTGGAAAAATAGTGGTAAAGATTGGGATAAGCTCTTTAAAACAGGCGATGCTGTTGACATTCAGCTTCGTGTTAATAAATCAGGTAAAACTGTCAATCCAGCTGTTACTGCAGATGATTTACGCATAGTTGTTGCTAATTTTGAAGGTAAACCAGTTGCAGTGCTTATGCGGCCTATTGACAAGTCTGCCCCTGAGGAATTGAAAAAAGCGTATAATTCGCCAGTGACGACCAAGGTTTTCGACCGAGTTGAGATTCTTAAGGATGCACAGATTTATGTGAATGTTAAAAAGGACTCTTATATTGTTGAAGTGGGTCTTCCTCTTTCAGATCTTGGACTTTCTCTTAAGCCGGGAACGACTATCATGGGAGATATTGGTTTTATTACTAGCGATGCTAATGGAACATTTAATACTGCTCGTATCTACTGGGCAAATAAATTCACAAATTTAGTTAAGGATTTACCTAATGAAGCATGGATGACTCCTGGTTCATGGGGAGAATTGAATGTGGAATAGTGCTTTCTGTTTAACAGAAAAATGTTACTGTCAAAAGCTCTGTGAAAAGATCCGTTCACAGAACGGACGCTACATTATGTGCAAACAACACTAATTGGCAAGCAATGCAGAGTCGGTTCTATCTGCCTGTTCGTGTACTCACGCAGACAGGTGAACCGAAAAAAGTGGATAAGAAAAAACGTCTATATCCCGCTGAATTATAAAGGATTGGGTGCAGGCTACTTGTCACGCCGTAGGAACGAAGGCGGAAGCCTGCAAACTTTTGAAAGAACAAAATAAAAAATAAAGGATTACATATGATAAACAGATTCGAAAACAACCCAATTATTTCACCCGCAGATGTCAAACCCTCACGAGATGATTTTGAAGTTATGTGCGCATTCAATGCCGGAGCAACACGCTATGACGGAAAAGTCATTCTGCTAATTCGCGTGGCGGAACGTCCTCTGCCACGGGAAGGTTATGTGGCAACGGCAATTTTAAATCTTGATTCAGGATGTGTCGAGCCAATGTATATCAAGCTGGATGATCCTGAACTTAATATGACAGATCCGCGGGTCTTTGAATACAAAGATAAGCTTTACCTAACCAGTATCAGTCATATTCGTCTCGCCAGCAGTGAAGATGGACAACATTTTCAGATTGAAGACACTCCGGCGCTCGCACCGGAAAATGCTTACGAAGTATATGGTGTTGAAGATCCAAGAATCACATTTATTGATGATTGGTACTATGTGAATTACAGCGCTATCTCTTTGCGGGGGGTGGTTACTTCCCTGGCAAGAACAAGAGATTTTAAAGATTTTGAACGATTGGGGGTAATGTTCGCGCCTGATAATAAAGATATCGCGATCTTCCCTGAAAAAATAAACGGACGATATTTTGCTTTTCACCGTCCTTCAATGAAGCATCTTGGCACACCTTCCATGTGGATTGCTTCTTCCCCTAATTTGACTGACTGGGGACAGCATGAACTTGTCATCTCACCACGCCCCGGTATGTGGGACAGTGAACGCGTTGGTTGCGGTGCCGCTCCTATTCGTACAGATGATGGATGGCTCCAGCTTTATCACGCCTCGGATGAAAATACCCGCTACTGCACCGGCGCTGTCCTGCTCGACTTGGAGGAACCCTGGAAAGTAATTTCAAGAAGCAAGGATCCAATTTTGTTTCCCGAAACGCCCTACGAATGTGAAGGGGTGATGCCAAATGTTATATTTCACAATGGATTGGTAGAGAATGGCGACGGCACTCTGACATTATATTACGGTGGTGGCGACGAAGTTACCTGCGGAGCAATAGTTGCCATCTCAGATATTATAAATACCTTGAGTTAAGAGCTAAAATTTAAGTAAAAAACAAAAAGGACATAATCGTTGGTCGAAAGTCGTTAATCGTTGGTCGGGTGAGAGTGATTGGGGATGACGATGTTCTCTTCTTAATAACTGTACCCGAGTCGCCCCGGCTCGGACAAAATAAATAACATGAGTGCAACGAATTACACCATTTGTAATTATGGCTCTGTCACGGTTTCCGTGGGTGAACCAAAAAAGATTTAATTCGACCCCGCCGCCACTTTCTGCTACCGCATAAAGTGGTAGCGGGGTCGTTCATTAATAATGATTAAGTAACCCCGCCCTTACTTTGTAAAAGAATTACAAAGTGAGGGCTGGGCTATTAACATTGAACAGCTTCCGTGCTTCGCTCTGCGAGCTACGCAGAACACGGTCGCAGTTCTAAGACTATGACTGTGTCCTGCATAGCCGAAGGCGAAGCATGGAAGTAGTCAAGCTTTAGTAGCCCCGTATGCAATGTGGGGTTGTTTATAACAAAACAATACGACCCTGACTCGAGCTTGCGAGGGGGGCTTTAGCCACTCATAATAAGCTTTAATAGGCTGAAGCAATGAGCATAGCGAATGGCCTACGGGTCGAACAAAAAAGTCTCACCCACGGAAACCGTGACCGATCCATAATTATTAATTTGTAATTGTAAATGCTTAACAAGTAGCACGTAATACGAATTTCTTAGGCCATATAACTTAGAAAGAAAGATTGAATAATGAAAAAACAACCAAATATACTTTTTATTACGGATGACCAGCATCGTTATGATTATCTGGAGATGATAGATAAATTTCCGGTAAAAACTCCTAATCTTGCTCGTTTAGCCAGAGAGGGAATCTGGTATCAGCACTGCTATTCAAACGCGCCCTTATGTATGCCGGCAAGATGCTCGCTGCACAACGGGCTTTATTCACATCAACATGGCATGATGACCAATCATGGGCATTGGGATTTTAATCTGCCGACGGTTCAGCAAGCCCTGCAAAAGAACGGCTATGCGACCGCAGCCATCGGCAAACTACATGTCTATGAAGCAATGGACTGTGCACTGGATCTAACCACCGTTACAGAAGAGGTGAAATCTCTGGGATATGATTTCGTACATGAAATTTCCGGTAAAGGGCTGGCATGGTATGTGGATTGCGAGTGGACTCATGCCATGGCCCAAAAAGGCAAACTTGAGACATATCGTCAAGGTCGACAATTTTATGAAAGCAAGGAAGGCGGTCACGCTAAATGTGCCCACCCCTTTGTCTTGGATGAAGAAGATTATATGGATCGCTACATAGGTAATCACGTTGTTGATTTTCTCGACAAATACGACTATGAAAAACCTTTGTTCCTATGGGCGGGGCTAGTGTCCCCTCATCCCTCTTTCGATGCCACAACAGGGATGCTTGAAGGTCATGATCCGTCAGAGCAACCTCTGGCAATCGACAATCCAGATCCAAAACGCTGGGAGCAAAATCGAACCCATTATTCGGCCATGGTTGAAGAAATTGATAGACAGGTAGGACGAATGTTGAAAGCTCTTGAAGACC
>Ga0209414_1000920_pt1 | contig 14225 bp, 19 predicted proteins | sample LakVidmifraction_4_FD_181154 | JGI IMG/M metagenome (GOLD analysis project Ga0209414, IMG submission 181154) | Hypersaline microbial communities from Lake Vida, Antarctica - Brine Hole Two &gt;0.2 micron (SPAdes) (version 2) | ecosystem: Environmental > Aquatic > Non-marine Saline and Alkaline >... | reverse complement strand
CCTAGAGAGTTTCTTACAAGGATCTTCTGATTGACCATATCGGCGATAAGATCCAAGCCTTCAAGCTGACCTATTCTTATCTCGTGGTCTGGGATCTTGTTTTTCTCCGGTAACGTGAAATTCTCCTGAGAAAATCCATATCCTTCTCCCGGTGCATCTGCTTTACTTGCTAGAGCATCGGTTAAAAACTCTACCTCTGAAATTTGGTGAAAAACAGGATGCGAATAGTTCTCTAAAGTATTCAGCTTATTTAAAAGCGTCAAAGTAAGATCGTTGGTGCTCAATCCCTTTCCCGCAACCTTTGGTTGTAGGTTTGAAAGCTCCGTTGCTAAACCTGTTATAAATGCTATCGGCTGAGAATTCGGGAATACAGGCAGGGCTAAAGCTGTCGCATTTCCATCTCGATCCACAACCGTTATTCCGGTAACAGTTCCCTGATCTACAGTGTAAGACTGAATGATCTTTCCTTCTATCTTATGCCAGAAACTGTCCAGCATATTATAAAACTTATTCTGAGTACCCACATCCTCACAAGTGATGTATCCTTTTAGTATTTCTTTTGCTATAACACTCATTATTCAAATAATTTGCAATAGTTACAATCGCCTTCTATAGGCAGATCTTCTTTAATAATTGCCGTTGCGGGCTTAATTCCATTCGCCAGGTAATACTGCTGCACTCCCTTGCTCTCCACTTCAAGTTCCGGCACCTCAATTTCTTGGCCTGCCACCAGATCACTCGTAATACTCAAGCCATTTGCCAACGCCAAATCAAATACATAGGCAACGGTGCCATATACTTGGATGGAGATGTCAAATAAGGACTGATTGTTAAGTGCTATTACCATTTATTGATGTTTCTTTTTATAAGCGTCAAACTCTTTTTTTAGACTTGCGTATTTGTTTTTCCACATATTCTGCTCTTTCTCCAGGGCTTCCATCTTTATACTCAAGGCCGAAAATTTATAATCGTACTCCCGCTTCAAAAACGCAAAACGCTCTTCGTACCTAATTTTTAAATCGTCAAGGGTGTCCTGGTACAAATCGACTATCGACTTTGAATAATCAACCTTAGAAGATTTGCGTTTCCAAAACCAAGTAAAGAAGCCTGCAAGTCCGCCGGTAATTGTGCCGCCTACTAGCAGTCCAAAGTATTCACGTATAAATTCACCCATTTGTAATTAATTTTATTTTATTTTGAATTTGATTATAATCCTTACTGTCTCTCTCAAGGTGGATCCTCACACGATGTGTTATATCTGCCTTGCTTTCATTTATTTTCAAGAGCTGAATGAGGTTAGGACCCAACACTGGGTCTTCCTTCCATTCACCCTGATTGGCAGCCAGTATTAATGCCACTTCCTGCATTTCGCTTTCGCCAATAGAAAAATCGCCGTCGATAATCTTCAAATCGTTGTCTTCTGAAAGTTCAATGTCCTTCATATTAAAATGCTGTTTAAACGCTGATTAATCAGTTCCGTGGCGGTGTATATTTCCAGTAATATCGGCACGCTATCTGCGGCGCCTGCCTTGGTTGCAATCTTGGAAACTTCCGTATTCATCTTATTCTTTTCGGCTATCAGGTCATTCAAGACCTCTTTCAGGTTTTCGGAATTCCTCTTCACGCTGACACCCTCTTCCTTCACTACCAATTCGCTTACTCCCGCAATTATTTCGATCTCCAAGATCTCTTCTGCCGAAATCAGGAAACTGGAAGCTGCATTGTTGGCGATGATCCCCACAAGGCATTTTGTTCCGGGTTTGGGGTTGATATTTACAGATCCTAAACCTAACTGTACATTATAGAAATCAAGGCCATCAAGGATGCCAGTAGCGGTCATATTTCGCGACGGCCAATCCACAGAGTTCACAACACACCACAGCGTTTGAACAACCGCACCCTTTGCGCGGTTTTTCAATAGATCATTAAACTCTGCTATGTTTGTTCCTTTTCCCATTATTCTGCTCGTTGTCCTAATTGTATCTCCTGGCGAATGCCGCCTTTTCCAAAACTCTTATTTATGCTGTCTATATAATAAGACCCGCTTCTATCTTCATATAAGCTGCTTTCTAAATCTGCCGTCTGCCCGTGATGTGCTGCGGGAATCCCAAAAGCTGTAAAACTGCCATCAAAGCCATCTTGTTTGTATTTTTCGTATTCCATTTGGCCTAGTCGCTCCAATTCTGCCAATACGGTGATGTTGTAGAAACTCAACTGCCTGTCTTCACCATCCTTGTCTCCTATATTCTCCACTTCCAACTTCACACCGTTTGGCAATGTGGAAATGGCTTTTATTCTTATAGACACATCTTCCTTTCTTTTGTAGTTCAGGGAATTTGAGACTGAATTGCGTTCCAAATGAAACTTTATGTGCTGCAAATCGTCGGCGTAATAAATACCAACCATCAGCTTCTTTCTTTTCATATAGCTATACAAACCCCAATCAGTCTGAAGTTTCTCCAGTACTTGTGAAACAGTGGTTTTTGAAAACCTCACGCCGCCAAGTGCTACTCCCTGAAGGGCTTCTATTTTATAACCCGGCAAGATCTGCGTGAGCAAATCCTTGAGGCTTATATTTGGAGACGAAAAGTTGACGGGCAGTTGCTTTAACTTCCACATCTCGTCTTCCAGTTTTATCTTTATTGGAATATCCGCCGAAACCTCGGTGATATATCCTGTAAACTCTACTTGGTTCTGGCCGTTGTAGCCAAAGGAAATAGTAACAGCATCCCCTCTTCTAAATAGCTGCCGCACTTTTGCCTTTTCAAACAATTTGATCTTGCGCGGCAAAGTGATCGTGGCGCGATCTGTCAATTCCTTCCAACTGCTCTCTGTAGTAATTTCAGTTACTTGCTGAATCACCAACGCTCCTCTCGAGGCTGTGGCGTGAAAAATAACTTCGGCGGTCATTGCTAAGGTCATAGCCCGGATATTACAAGTTCTACAGCTTCATCGCTTAACAACTGAAATTGAAAAGGAATTACTCCAGGCTTAGCCTGCGTGTTGTCCTTTTGAAAATCTACCATAGCAACTGCCGAAATTTTAAGGCCGGAGAACAAACTTCCTCGCACCTCAATAGCATCTGCCAATTCTTCCCATTGCTGTAATTTCGCCATTTGGGCAGTTGCGGGATTGCCGGGTTCGTCCAGGCACAATCCTTTCACATCGATCACCCAATCGTCCAGTCCGTATATTTCTTTCACCGTCCCGTTGCTTCCAAGCAAATTGGTGCGGGTGATATTTTTTGCCCTGCGGAAGCTCAACAGCGTAGCCGCAGGTAATTGGTAATCATTTAATCGAATCTTGACGATCTCTCCCACGCCATTGTATAGCTGATATTCCTTTCCCTTGAATTTTACCGGAAACACAATAGGTGTTCCCATCCAACTCATCGTCCTAAATCCATTCTCGCCCGCGTAATTTTCATCTAAGGGAACAAGTCCGGAGTAATTGATATTGGCTGGAGGAGAAGACAATAATGGCTCTGGGATAAACACAGGGGAATTTTGCCCGAATGCTATCTGGAATAATTGTGAAACATTATATCTTATATCTTCTGCCATTGCTTTTATCCTAAATTGGTAACCGAATCTCTTAATTTATCATTCACATGTCCCACGATCTCGTCTGCCAATGCACGCACGTTTGTAGATGCAGAAGTGGCGAAACTGTTGTAAATATTCAAAGTCATATTGATCGTTTTTGAACCTCCGGATGTGCCTGTTCCTTCCAGTGCCAACGCGTTCTCTTTTGTACCGTCGCCAGTTCCTGTTCCACCCGAAGTGGGAGTGCCGTCAACTTTCTTTTTCTTGCCGGTTAGATCTAATAAGCCGGTGGTGTCTTCAGAGAGCGGTGCCACCACTCCCACTTCGGGCTTGGCATTCTGCGCTGCGGTGTAAGCATCGCTTTTGGCCTTTCCTTTGTTGAGCGCACCAGGCAATCCTTCTTTGGCTTGATCTATTGCGGCATTGGCACTTCCTGCCCCGCTTAAATCTACCATCGCATTTTTCCCTGTCTCCCAAGCCTTGGACCATTCGCCATTAAAGAAATGCATCAAAGACTTCCCTATGCCGGTAACTCCTTTCAGTAATTCTTTGAACCTGTTAATCACGTAATCCTTGATCACGGTTCCAAAGAGCTTCATCGCTTCCCATCCTTGGAAGATTATATTTCTGAAGCCTTCAAACTTCGCCCAGGCAACTGCTATAATTGCCACAAGGGCCACAATTGCAAGGATAACAGCACCAATAGGATTGGCCATCATAGCGGCGTTCAAATTCCATTGTGAAACTGTGGTGATGCGTGTCCAGGCAGAGAGTAATTTTGTCTTGATAATAGCGGCACTTTCGGCAAGGGTTTTTATCCCAAGCATCGCTTTTGCGGCACCCATCGCGGCGGTAACTCCTTTTTGAGCGTTCGCCATATTGGCCATCATACTAATACTGTCTGCCCCAATAGCGACAAAAGGCTGCGCTGCAGCAGTGTATTTTCCTATGGATATTTTAATATTGTCGAATCCGGCTTTCATTCTCGAAAGTCGTTCCGCAGTGGTGTCCATTATTACGTTTGCCTGTTCTTGCGCAGAGTTGGTGCCGGTGATTTTCGCCTTTAGCTTGTCCTGTGCATCTACAGAATTTAATAAGATGTTGGCGGCTGCGGCATTTTCAACGCCAAAAACCTGAGCCATCACTGTGGCATCGCCCTGGGCTTTCTTCAACTCTCGCAATCGGTCTGTAAATGGGATGGAAGTATCTGAAACTACAGACATATCCACACCAAGTGCCCGCAATTTCCCTGCGGCTTCTTTCGGGATGATGTCTTCACCCGCCATTTTTCCAAGTACATTCCTCAAGGCAGTACCGGCTTCGGCACCTACTTTTCCACCCTTGGCCAATTCCTGAATCGCGGCGTTGGTAGCTTCAAATGAAACGTTGGATAGTTTAGACTGCACCCCGGCAACCTTTAAGGCTTGAGAAATACTTGGCACTTCGGCGGCACCTTCCTGTGCGGCGGCTGCCATTACATTCATTAGGCGAGTCATTTCCTCCTGAGCCTTCATAGGGTCAGAAAGATCTATTCCATATTGCAGCATTCCGGTGGTAAGTGCATCTACAGCACCTGCGGCATCTCCACCCATAGATTTAGACAGCGTGCGCACGCTGCGTTCCATGAGATCAAGGGCTTTAGGAGATTTTGCAATTTCCGGTCCGAGCTTTGATAATATTGTTTTGTAGTTTTCTAAAGATTCTGTTGCAGATCCGCCGAAGGTTCTGGCAGATGCTTTTGCTTTACGGCCAAGTTCGTCAAGGGCTTTCCCGGTAACTCCGGTAATGGCCTCCACTTCGGCTAATTTGCTTTCAAAAGCGATAAAGGGTTGGTTAAAAGCTTCAAAGCTTGCTTTTAATTGTTGAGCAGATGCGTCAACAGCCATCATATCGATGGCGCTTAATTTATTCAATGCCTTGCCGGCTTTTCCTACGCGTTTAGAAACATTATCTACACCGCCCTGCATTTTCTTTAGCGGGCCTGAAATCGAATCCTTTAGATTGAGGTACCAGGTTGTTGTAGTAGTTGCCAAATTGCGGTATATTTATAAAAATTCTAAGCCATGTACGACTTCTCTGGTTTTATTTTTCTGCTGATAATGGCACCGTTGCTAATAGTGGCATTCTTGAACTTGGTGTTCTGGTTGCTCAAGCCTTGGTTAAAGGAGAAGAACAAATAATTACTGCTTCCCAAAAACAGCAGCTGCAACTTCTGAAACCGCATTCTTAATCACCAACTCCAAGGTTTTATTCTTCAAACGCTCGCAGTAAGACCATTCGTTAAACAGCTTTGCCCAAGCTTCATTTGAAAGTTCCTCCGGTGTATTTGAGTAATTAAGCCGAAGAATCGCATTCACCTTTGCTATCCACTGCCCGTCAACTTCCTTTTCGTCAGAATCCAGGGCAGTGTCTTCTACAGCTTTTTTATCTCACCTTTTGTCTGGCTAAGCAGTTTGCTTACATTTTCGGTAAGTTCCAGGAATACAGAGCCGTCATTGTCCATCAACTCCATATCGCCTTCCAAGATGCAGCCAATCAATATTTTGGTAGCCCCAGTGGTATCATTTTTTTCATTTGCGGCAGTGACTGCCAATACCACGTTTCGGTTTGGTTTTTTTACCAAATACGCAACTTGCACCCCATCATCATCGGTGATTATGATTTCCCTTAAATTTCGCTTTCCACCGCATTTCGCGGCGTGCGCCAATATTTGATCCTCGGTATAATTTCTTTGGACTTGCCCCATTATATTACGTTGTATTCTATGTGTGAAACAATCAGTTCATATTCAGTTTCGATAGTCCCGTCGGCTTGCTTCACATCAATCTCTTGATTGGTGAATTCGCAGTTACGGATCCTGTCCTTTTTGAGCAGCCCGTCATTATTGGCATATTCCACAACGATGTCGAAGGGAGAAATGTCAGTAATTCTTTTTCCTGAAGGCAAAGCTTGCTGTAGGGCATCTATTTCCTCCTTATTCAGAGTAATAGAAGCGAAAGGCTCATAATTCCCACGGCTACGGCCTACGGGAAACTTCCCTGCGCCATATACGTTTTCCTTTGCTTCAGAATCGCCGTATTTCAAAGCAGTGATCGCTTCAAGGTCACGGCCAAGCATATTGGCAGTTACAGAGTTCCACCCCTGCATTTCGCCAAATTTGTTGATTATTGTTGTATTCGCCATAATTATATACTGTTAGTAAGTCCTAATGCTACTTCGAATTTATGAACGATCCCGTCTGCAACTATCAACGCCTGGATAAATACAGGGTTGGAAGAGTTCACAATCTGTTTGTTGTCTATTGCCACCTGAAATCCTGAAATTTCGTCATTGATCACCATTCCTTCCAATGCTTTATTGGCGGCGGCAGTCCATTGGCTCGCGGTAGTCGATTTGATAAACCCGGTAGCCGGATCTTTCTTTACCACTCCCTTGATATGCGGAATTAAAGTGGCACGAATTAAACGCGCGGCTTTGTTCCACACCCGGTTATTTTCAATATATGCGTAGTCTGAAGCGATATCAATAGCGGTGTGGGAATTTGTGAAAAATACCCCTGCATAGCCTTGGTAAGAAGCTGCAACTATATATCCTTTTACTTCCAATTCTGTCAATTGTGCAGCACTCAGGCTGTTCATATCGGTGCCGTCGCTCATATACGCTTTTAACCAGGCTCCTGTATTCTCGTCGGTCAAAGGATAATCCCTTGTTCCCCTGGAGGAGATCGGTTTATTCTGAATATTAACCGAAGCACAATTCTCATTCACCCGTCTTGCGGCTATCATTCCAAGCAGCGCGCCAAGGTTCACGAGGTTGTCTCCATTCCCAGAGGCAACACAAACACTCATTTGTGGAGCTTCCAATACCCGAAGGTCTATGGCGTCTGCAATTGCAAAACCGTTAATCCCAAGGATCCCGAAGTCCAACAATCTGTTTTCCACTGCCAAAGCATCTATCACATCAAGCTGTTGTGCGGCAAGCAGGGTGGCCTGTGTAATCGCAACGGCAGCCTCTTCCTGAAAGGCATAACCTTTCACGTCTGGGTTGTTCTTGAAAAAGGTGATCATATCTACAGCAACTTTGCTGTTGTATAGGTACAGGGTTCCTAAAGGTGCAAGCCTAAAGAAATCTACCACCTGCTTGTGCAGATTAATTCCTTCGTTCGCATCCAGTGCGGCATTAATGCCAATGCTTTCTGCGGCAAAAAGTGAGGTCAACTTTAAACCCGATGGGTCTCCAATGGCAGCAAGTACGTCCGGTTCCATTACCGGAGCGACGATTAGTGCCACATGGCTATCTGTAGATGTTGCAGCGCGGTTTAAGCCACCTTGCAACTTCTCAATTAAAACTCCGTTCAACTGTGCCATTTCTTACTTTTTTTCAAGTTTTGCATCTGCGGCCGCTTTGGTCTCAGTTTTTGCTACCTCTTCAGCTTTGGCTGCTTTGGCAGCATCTGCTTTACTGGTACCGGAAGCCTTCTTTATCGCTGCTTTTGCGAAATCTGCTTTCGTGAAACTAATTATAGTCTCCTTTTTTGCGTGCAATTCAGCGCGGTTTTTTTCAAGGAAGATGTTGCCGTCTAGCGTGGCAAATACTTCTTTGCTATGTGGATAATTCTTTAGGGTGGCTTTTGCAGCCGCTTTTAACTCTTCTTTTGTTTTCATCTTGAAAATGGATTATAGAATTTTAGGATTAATTTGATTCCGTGGAACAACAGGAAGATCCCGCCTATCCAGGCTAAGTATTTTACTGTCCACGGCACGAATCTCTCCGGGACTATCACAGTTTCAGATCTATCAGTTTTAACTTCTCTGAAGCGTTCAATTTCTTTATTAAGGAGGCGTATTTTAGCCTCCAATGCTTCCGCCTTACAATCGGCAGTGATCATCTCACCTAATCGCGATATGCTAAGCGTGGCGCGCTCCCCCTTCTTTACAGTTGGGATATCGCTAAGGGAATTCACAGAACTCACAATCCTAACCGAATCGGCAGGAAAAGTAAGTGTGGTATCTACCGGCGTGAATTTTACAACTGTAGAATCTATAACCGTGGTTTTCTCGACACTGGTACTTTGCTGACTTTTACAGCCAACCACAAAAACCAAAATCAATAGTATCCAGGGCTTCATATTTTCGAGAGTTGAAAGTGCATTCCGTCTGGTTTTGACCAAGCTCCTCCCCAGTCAAAGCCCTCATCGGTGAAACATTTCACCAAGGATAAATGCATTTGTGGTTCTTGCCCAAACCTATTGGTCCCGGCATTAAAGTCTATGGCCACTCCCCAGGAGTGTAAAGACCAGGAGTTTTGCCCTCCTCTTTTCATCCTGATATTGAAGCAACCTTCCCAGCTGTTGATGTAGCAGGCTAAATCCTGTTTGATCACGTTGGTAATGGCTTGCCACAGTGGACGAATAATATCAGCATTACAATACAACCTTTCAGGCAGCGCGGGAATGGCCTTGACGAATCCTTCAGGAAGTTCCCACAACTGCATGTGGGCGCGTTCCATCGCGATGTCTGGTTTTCCATACTTCCTAATGCAGTCCTTACTGGTTACCATACTGTTTTTTGTTATTAAATCCGACTTAGGCGGCCCCCTTGAGGGAGCAGGCTACTTGCGATAAGTGAGCCTGCCTGGTTAACTCAAATTATTCTTAGACTTTCCCGTCAAGGATAACACCTTGACCGGCGTCTTGTATTGCAAAACAACCAAACCACATTCTGTATCCTACAACAGATTTTCTGTAAGTAGGGTTGGTTTTGGCATCGGCAGCATATCTAGTCACGCTCCCTTTTGCTTTTACAGTAGATTTCTTATGGAATACGATAGAAGAGTTTCTTCCGGCGGTTGCGCTCCCAAACGCCAATCTCGCAAGAGTAATGTCATCGTAAGTTGGAGTGTACACTTCTTCGTAAACCTTGAAACCGTAGTAATTTATAGAGATCGCCCCGTCTACACGGTTGTGATATCCTTTCTCAAATACAGAATCTTCAAGTAATAGATCGTTTGCGTGAACAGTAGATAGTACCATTACTCTTCCTTTGCCAGGAACTTTCAATTTGTCCAGCTTTCCTTTGTAAGTGATCACATCTGCCTTTGTCATTCTCAAACGGCCTGTGCCATCATTCGCGCCGGTAGTTTCCATTACGGGCGTGTCGGTAGAATCGGCAGCTGGAGAAATAGAATGCAACGCATGATTCACGCTTTCTTCTTCCAGTTCTTCTTTTAATTCCAAATTGATATCACCTTCCTTATCGTAAGCAATTGCGTACAATTCATCGTCTGTGACTTCGCGGTTTTCAGTGTCGTATTTATTCAATGAAACGGTAACCACATCGTCCTCTCTTCCTGCGGAAGCAATTGGATATACGGTGTTGTTAATTAATACGGCTGGTGCGTTAGTTCCCTTTCTCTTTGGGATCTTTATAACATCATTATTTACCCAATTGTCTTTACTGGATATTTCCTGTAGCCAGGTACCAACGTGGCGAAATTTTGTTATAATGAACTTCTCGTTCAGAGTGTTCAGCAAGTCGCCATTAGTAACGACAACGGCCGCAACTGTTACTGCGCCATTTTCTTTGGCAAAGCCTGTAAATATGGCTGTCATTACAAAAGCAAGAACCATAAGTAATTTAAATGCGTTTTTCATCTTCTTTATTATTAGTGATTTGTGGTTTATTCTAAATCTATTGGGCTAAGTAAGCTTCGTACTTAGCGATGTAAGCAGCTTCGTCGGCTTCCAGAAGAGTTGTTCTTTCTTCGGTAGTCAATGCTTCAAAACTTTTCTCTTTCAATGCAGCTGCACTGGTAGTTCCTTTTTTCCCCTGGATGTTCTCAGAGATTTTCTCTAATGGCAACAAGGTTGCGATGTACTCTTTAAAACCTTCAAGGTCTGAATTAGCCCATTTTTCAAAACTTTTGCTTTGAACGGGAGTAATTTTCTTTTCGGCAACAGCCAATGCGAGAACGCTCTGGATCTCTGTCTGTAAATCGGCTGCAACTTTTGCACTCGCTTCCTGTACCAAGCCTTCAACTTTTGCAGCTTCGGCTCTTAGTCTGGCCATTTCGGCAGTAACCTGCGCTTCAGTGGCATCTTCGGGTAAGCCCAATTGGAGGGCGGTCAATTTTAAATCCATCTCTATTTTAATTTTTGGGTTTGATTTTGATTTGATAATTTCCGGCATTGTTGGCGCGGCACAAGCTGTGAACATCGCTTTTTGATCTTCCTGTATTTTTACTTTTTTCTTTCCTATAGAAGTGATGAAGCCTTCCTTTAATGCGGTTTTTGCATCCATCCACACATCGCCTTTACTCCATCGTTTCTCAATCTCTTCTTCTGAAATTCCGGTCAATTCAGCATAAGTAGTTCTGTAATTTGAAGTTTGGGATTTTAAGTGAACCAATTCTCCCGCTACCTCGTCTTCATTCCCGCGCATAAAGACCAGTGGCTTGTGATACATAAACTGTCCGTTGGGAGGCATCTCAAAGGTGTCGCAGCCTGCTATCAAATAAGTACCGGCACTCGCAACCAGGGCACCGCCCCAACCGTGGATCTTTCCTTTGAAGCTGTCCATTATATTACGGATCCCGTTGGCTTCAAATACAGAGCCGCCCGGAGTGTTCATGTGAAAATTAATGAGCGTTACGCCATCAGCATTAAACTCGTCAATTTTAGCCTGGAACCATTCAGCGCTCGCGTTCCATTCGTGTATAACCCCAGAAATGCGAACATCGGCAGTTTTGCCGGTCGCTTCTGCTGTGATCATAAATGGGTATTGTGCAGCCAGCGCGGTGTAATCTCCTGCGCCAATTGCCATCAAAACCGCTTGTTTAATTAGTTCGCTCAAATACCTATTTTTTAATTGTTACTGCTTTGGATGACAAATATGAGGGCTATTCGTGCATCCTGAAAATTCTGTTTTTGGAATGGGCTTAAAATAGTGTTAAAATGAGTGTTTATAGGGCTTAACGCAGGATTTAAAAGGTTAATTTCAGGTATATTATATCAACTTTGTGAGGTATAATCAGAGGAAAAATGGCAAAAGATAAAGAGCGCAGGCTTGCTGAAGAATTGTATATACGGCAGAAAAAGACCGCGCGGGAGGTTGCGAATCTTGTAGGAGTTACCGAGAAAACATTGGGAGACTGGGTAAAGAAATTTGGCTGGGCCGAAAGACGCAGCTCCGCAATGAGTTCTATTAAGTCCGGGACCGAAAATATCAATGCGCTGATCAACATTTATACAGATCGCGCAATTCAAATGGAAGCAGACGAGGAAGACCTGAGCGGTTATACCGAAAAGGAACTTGCAGACTTCAGGCGAGACAAGGCGAAGGAGAAAGTGTCTCTTATAGACAGCATTGCGAAGCTCAACAAGACCAAGGAGAATTTTGAAAAGGAACATCGCATCCCTTACAACGTGTACATCAACGTAACCGAACAGATAATGGGTGAAATGCTCGCAAAAATGCCGGGCAAAGCTCAAGGTGCTATCCTGGACTTCTTCGAGAATCACATTAATGATATTGCCCTGAAATACCGATAACTCAAATCAATTCAAAATGAAAAAGATATTCAGCCTTCTTTGGCTTAAAGGAAATTATAGACGCTGGCAATTAGAACTTGGCGTGTACTTGATCAAAAAAGGCTGCGGCTACCAAATAGGGCAAATCGTGAGAGAGCGAAAACTTAACCACAACACCTGGCGTGTAAAGGTGATCACCAATTTGTTCTATGACTTTAAGTCCAACCAGATCAATCACCTGAAAGAGGACAGGATAATCCGCACCGAAGATTGAAGTTACAGGATAAAATAGCACAAAAGCGCATTCTTGAGAAGATCAAGCTAATGCGGGCGTGCAGTTCTGTCAATCCTAACGAAACCAAGCCAGAGCGGTTAGCAGCGATTGAAGTTTGCAAGAAGGATTTTAAGAAAACGGTAATCAGGTATTTTCCGCATTACGCCGATAGTCCTTCCGCTTATTTTCACGTGGAACTCGCTGTGTATCTCTCCAAGCATCTCACCGCAAAAGCATTTGCAGAATGGGGACGGGGTTTGGCAAAATCTGTAGTATGCGATATCCTAATCCCATTTTGGCTATGGCTGAGAAAGGAAAAAGTGTATATGGTGATTGTTGGCAATTCTCACGACAAGGCAAAACAACTGCTGGAAGATCTGCGGCTGGAGTGGGAGAATAACCCGCAAATAATTGCCGATCACGGAGAGCAAAAGAACCCCGGAAGCTGGGAAGATGGTTTTTATATCACAAAATCAGGTTTTATTGGTCAAGCATTAGGGATGGGTCAATCCTGTCGTGGACTCAGGGTGCAGGCGCAACGACCTAACTATATAGTGATGGATGACTGCGAGACCGCAGCGACCACAAAGAACGAGCGGCGCCAAGATGATACCGTGGAATGGGTAGAGAAGCACTTATTACCCACAATGGATGGTGGCACCCGGAGATATGTCCTGGCAAACAATGCTTTTGCCCCAATAATGATTCAGAAGAAATTACAGGAAAGGCACCCAAAATGGAAAGTGCATCACATCAATGCCTACGATCCGGTTACCTACATCCCAAGCTGGCCTGAAAAATATGACGACGATTACTTTCAGACCGTAGAGGAAGAAATAGGGATTTTAGCCGCGCAGGCAGAATATAACCAAAAGCCTCATGTAGAAGGGAAGATCTTTAAAGAAGAGCAAATTCAATGGGCCAAGTTGCCAAGGATAGATCACTTCGACATAATTGTGGGCCATTGGGATGTCGCTTATGCCGGAACTGCCACTGCCGATTATAACGCGGTGCGGGTTTGGGGTTTAAAAGGCAAGGAGTTCTTTTATATAGACTCCTTCGTTAAAAAAACAAAGATGCGCGCAGCTATAGACTGGATGTGCGACTTTCAGGAGCTGCTACCTTCCGGTGCCCTAGTGCACTGGCAGTTTGAGGCGCAATTCTGGAATGACGAAGTAGAACGCACGATTGCCGAAGCTGAGAAAGCCCACGCAATTGAACTTCGCCTGGGGAAAGTAACCAACCCAAAGACAAGGAAGTACGACAGGATCCTTTCGATGCAACCCTACTATCAAAATGGCAGGGTCTTTTGGAATGAAAAAAAGAAGTCGCACCAGGATACGCAGGTGGGCAAGGCTCAATTACTTGGAATAGAACCCAACTACAATGGCCACGACGATGCGCCCGATGCCGACGAGTGTGCAATTACCTTTCTCTCCCGGCACATACATTCTGGGAAAGCAGGAAAAATATTGACAGGACGAGTAGAACGTAAACACTTATACTAAATGATCACACTTCAATTTTTATCGAGCAAGGAACTCGAAGGCCGCCTATTTTCTCAATTCATAGATGAAGATAACGCGGAATATGTAGATGCAATTAAAACAATCGAAAAGCAGGCGATTGCCCTGGTTAAATCCAAGCTTAAATCGCGCTATGATATCACCCCCATGTTTGGAGCAGAACAATATTCAGGCAGAGACCTGATAGTTTGGGCAGTGGTGGGAATTGTGGTGTACCGATTTATCCGGAGAAATGCAGCGCGAAAAGTGCCTACAGATATGGCCGATGATTACAAGGAAGTGATCAAGTGGCTTACCGATGTTCGGGACGGATTGGAAGATCCTGAACTACCCGCGCTGCCGCTAGAGGAAAA
>Ga0209414_1000917_pt1 | contig 14232 bp, 8 predicted proteins | sample LakVidmifraction_4_FD_181154 | JGI IMG/M metagenome (GOLD analysis project Ga0209414, IMG submission 181154) | Hypersaline microbial communities from Lake Vida, Antarctica - Brine Hole Two &gt;0.2 micron (SPAdes) (version 2) | ecosystem: Environmental > Aquatic > Non-marine Saline and Alkaline >... | reverse complement strand
TTTTTTGAATATCTTAAGAAATGTCGAGATCTAAAGTTTGCTATCGACCACACTTCACAACTACTAACGACCATCGACAAATTACCAACTGGGAGCGAAGTTCTGTATCTCGTCGATAATTGTGGAGAAATTGTTTTTGACACTCTACTGATTGAACGATTATTCGCAAAAAAACTAAAGATTACAGTTGCAGTAAAAGAAGGTCCGATTATTAATGACGCCCTTATGGCAGATGCATATATTGCAGGTCTTGATAGGTATGCACAAATAATAAGCAACGGTACCAGGTGTCCCGGCACCGTTTTGGAGCTTGCGTCTGAAGAATTTTTAACCCATTTTAATTCTGCTGATATGATTATATCAAAGGGGCAGGGTAATTTTGAAAGTCTATCCGAAGAAAAAAGAGATATCTTTTTTCTTCTTACGGTAAAATGTGCTGCAGCAGCAAAACACATGCTTGAAATGGCAGGTGTTGAGGAAACAGTTTTACATGGAACGGGTGAGATGGTTGTCTTTCGTTCACTTGCTAAGATATAAAAAGGATCGTTATGAAAACACGGATAAAAAACATTTTGGCGACAGAGCCTGTTGACCAGACCTTAACCGTATGCGGCTGGGTTCGGACCAAAAGAGATACAGGTAGTTTTTCTTTTGTAGAATTAAATGATGGATCCTGTCTCCGTAACCTACAGGTTATTGCTGCAGAGACACTTGATAATTACAGCAGTGAAATAAAAAACATAGGTACTGGTGCAAGTGTTGTTGTTAGAGGTGCTCTTAAAGAGTCACCAGCTAAGGGACAGGCGGTTGAATTACATGCCGACAGCTTTCTTGTCATAGGAGATTCCGACCCGGAAACCTACCCATTACAAAAAAAGAGACACTCTTTTGAATTTCTGCGAGAAATGACCCACCTTCGTCCTAGAACAAATGCACTTGGTGCCGTAGGACGTGTACGTTCAAGGCTCTCCTATGCAGTACATCAATTCTTCCAGGAACGTGGTTTTGCACAGGTACACACCCCTATCATCACTACAAGTGATTGTGAAGGTGCCGGTGAAATGTTCCAGGTTACGGTGACTCAGGAGAAAGGTAAGAGTGAACACTTTTTTGGAAGACCTGCTGGACTTACAGTCAGTGGGCAGCTTCAGGCTGAAGTGTATGCCATGGCATTAGGAGATGTGTACACCTTTGGTCCCACCTTTCGTGCTGAAAACTCAAATACCTCAAGGCATCTTGCTGAATTTTGGATGATTGAGCCTGAAATGGCCTTTTGTGATTTGAAAGAAAATATGAAGGTTGCAGAAGATATGCTCAAATATCTTTTGCAGGACGCTATGGATAACTGTGCTGAAGATATGCAGTTATTTGATAAATTCATTGAGAAAGGGCTGCTGAAAAAACTACAGAGTGTGATTGAAAAAGACTTTGCCCATGTGACTTACACCGAAGCAGTTGATAGGCTTATTGTTGCTCAAAAGAAATTTGAGTACCCGGTAAAATGGGGTACAGATTTGCAGTCAGAACACGAACGTTACCTCTCTGAAGAAGTCTTTCAATGTCCTCTTATTGTGACTGATTATCCCGCATCTATTAAGCCATTTTATATGCGTCTCAATGATGATCAGAAAACAGTTGCGGCAATGGATATTCTCCTTCCCGGTATTGGTGAGATCATTGGAGGCAGCCAGCGTGAAGAACGTCTGGATGTTCTGCAAGCGAGAATGACGGAGGCGGGAATCGATCTTAATGATTATGACTGGTATCTGGACCTGAGAAGGTACGGGTCGGTGCCACATGCAGGTTATGGCCTCGGATTTGAGCGACTTGTTCAGTTCGTAACAGGTATGGCTAATATTCGTGAAGTGATTCCCTTTCCAAGGACACCTGGATCTGCGCCGTGCTAAATATAATTCAGGTGTTTAATTGGCTTGATGTAGCGTTAATCAATAGGGTGTGCTGTGGGTAAGGGGCCAGGTGTTCAAAAAATGTTTGATGACATAGCCGGACGCTATGATCTCATGAACAGGGTAATGACGCTTGGTCAAGACCAGAAATGGCGCAGGTTTGTTGTTGGATGTGCAGGTGATCCAGAGACAGGTACAACCCTTGATCTGGCAACAGGAACTGGTGATATTGCGGCCCTGATGGAAGAAACGTACCCGAGAGCAAAGGTTTTGGGGGCGGATTTTTCGCTTAATATGTTAAAAGAAGCGCAACGAAGGTTTTCCGGTCGCAATATCAATTGGCAGGCGTGTGACGCTAATACCTTGCCGTTTGCAACCCATTCATTTGATGCGGTCACCTTTGGCTATCTCTTAAGAAATGTAGACGATGCTTTACAGGTGCTCTCTGAAGTGTACCGGGTGCTTAAACCCGGTGGAAGAGTTGTGTGTCTTGATACAACACCTCCGGAAAAAAATCTATTGTATCCATTTGTCCGCTTTTATTTTCGATTTGGAATTCCAATCTTGGGGAAAATGATTGCAGATGACGAGGCAGCGTATGCATACCTCACTGGATCTACAATGGACTTTTACTCAGCGCAGGAACTCGCTGAGTTATTTACTGCTGCTGGTTTTAAAGATGTTTCGTTTAAAAAGTTTATGCTTGGCACTATTGGTGTACATTGGGGATCTAAATAATGACTGATAATATTACCTTCCAATCTTCTTATTTACCTGAGTATAAAACCCAGGAAACGCTGTTTACTTTTTTCATAAACAGCGTTGGAAAATACAGTACTAATGACGCCTATATTTATAATGTTGGTGATGTTGAACATCGCGTTACCTATGCCAAGTTTTTTGAAGATGTACTGTTATTGGCAAAATCATTTCGGCGCCGGGGAATGCATTCCGGTGATAATGTCATGGTGTTGTCCGACAATCGCTATGCATGGATTGTGACAGATTTGGCTCTTATGTCCTTTGGCGCTGTTAATGTACCAAGAGGCTCTGATACTCCAACCCAAGAGCTTGAGTTTATAGTTGGTCACTCTGACTGCGATTTCCTCATTGTTGAAACAGATGCACTGCTTGAGCAGCATGAAGAATATATTTCCAGCAGTAAGCAACTGAAGTCAGTCTTTGTTATGACAGGGGATAAAAGACAGACACTTTTTAATAATTTGTTCTCTTATCTGGATTTATTAAAAGATCGATCCTATACCCAAGGTGATATTGATGAGTTTCTGGAACTTGGCCAGGGAATCACCTCGGAAAACCTGTTGACGATTATTTATACTTCCGGAACCACAGGGTTACCAAAAGGTGTACAGCTCACCCACGGTAATATTATGCATAACGTCAAGGTTGTTCCTGTTGTGATCCAGCTTACAGAAAATGATAACTGGCTTTCTATTCTGCCGAGTTGGCATATTTTTGAGCGTACCGCCGAATATGTCGCTCTTTCCAGGGGAACCACGCTTGTTTATTCCTCCATTAAAAGATTTTCTCAGGATCTTGAGAAATATAAACCAACTCTTGTGGCAACGGTTCCAAGAGTATGGGAAACCTTATACGGCAAGGTGCAGGCCGCTGTTAAGAAAAAAGGTGCTACAGCACAGAAAATCTTTGATACTCTGGTATGGGCATCGGCGTCATATCGTCGCAATAAGCGTAAAGCTCTTGGCAGGATGCCTATTTTTGAGCGTAGACAGATACTCTCACATTTCTTAATTAAAAGTGTAGCATGCCTGAAGATGGTTGCTCTTTTCCCTCTTTATAAACTTGCAGACAAGAAGCTTTCTATGGTTCGGAACCGCTTTGGCGGTAGACTTCGTTTAGCCATAAGCGCTGGTGGGACTCTTGCAACCTACCTGGAAGAGTGGATTGATGCTGTAGGTATCCGCATTGTTAATGCCTACGGCATGACAGAGTGTTCACCTGCAATTGCGGGGCGTGGTCTCACATGTAGAACCTACGGTACCGTGGGTCCTCCTGTACCCTGGACAGAGCTCAGGGTTGTAAACGAACAAGGAATCGCTCTTCCTGAAGGTTGCGAAGGTGCTATTGAAGTACGTGGGCCACAGGTGACAAAAGGGTACTATAATGATGACGCTGAAAACAAAAAATCTTTTACAGAAGATGGATTTTTCAAAACAGGCGATCTTGGTAAGACGACTATAAACGGTGAGTTGGTTATTACCGGACGAGCCAAAGAAATTATAGTTCTTTCCAGTGGAGAGAATATTGACCCGACAAAGATCGAAAATGTTCTGACGATGTTTCCTTTTATTCAGGATGCGATTCTCGTAGGACATGACAAAAAGGGGCTCGGCGCGCTTCTTGTCCCGAATATGGATGAGCTAAAAGATTATCTGGCAACCAAGATGGAAGGTTTTGCCAAAGGCAAGGCTGAACTTCTAAGCGACAGCAAGGTCCTGGATTTCGTTCGGAATGACATGAACCGAATTTTAAAGCCTAAACAAGGGTTCAAACCATATGAAAAATTGCATAGTATTACCTTTCTTGACAAGGAATTTAAACTCGGTGATGAGCTTACAAACACCTTGAAGAAAAAACGCCATGTCATTGAAAAAAAATATAAAAAGCTGATTAATGATTTACTTCATTAAGGGTTTTTATCTCTCTTGCTTGTCGCAGATGATAGATTGTACTTTGTTTATAGCTATATGTGTTTTCGGAAGTCTTTTCTAAGGGGAGACCCGGAAGTGCTAAGCCAATTTCGCCTGTTTCGTCTATGATAATGATGTCTCCCGTTTGTTGAGTTGAGGCAAGATCTTCGATAATGGCTGAAAGAGTTCCGCCTACTTTCGTGTTGATTGTGTCATGCCTGATAAAGGCTGGCTTGAATTTCTGTTCTACAAGTTCTTGTATATCTTTTGTCTCTGTGTCTATATTGCTAATGATGGCAGCTGATTGAGATTGTTTTTTTGTAACTTCAAGGTAGTCTCCAACTTTAATGCTTCCTCCTCGTTTAACCACAGCAAATATGCCTTCTTTTGGCATAACACAATCTCCAGCCTGGTGATAAATTGCGCAAGGGGTGTGACAAATTTTTCCAAGCTGTGAAATAACAAGTTCAGTATCACCAATGGTGATGTGGGTACCGACGGCAATTTTAGTCAGATCTACCCCTTCTGTTGTAATATTTTCCGCAAAATTTCCCGCTGTAACATCCAATCCTTTGTCACGCATGGTTTGAATACTTTCTTCGGCAAGAAAGCTGACCTGTCTGTGCCACTCTCCACCATGAGCGTCGTTTTCAAGACCAAAATTTTCAATCAGATTTGTAGAATCTATGTTCTTTTTGCGCATTCCTTTGCGCTCACTAATGGATATAGCTGTAACTGTTTTCAAAATAAACCTCTTTTGCAAAAAAAATACGTAAAAGTACTACAATGTAGTCACTAGATAATATCTTGATTTATATTTTTGTCAAACAGGAATTGTAAACTCTATATGGCAACGTAAGATTATTGTTAAAATATTCTCAATCAATACATTGATAGGAATTGCTATGGACAACGTGTTGTGAGATAATTACAAGTAAGTAAGAGTAGTTTCATTTCATTTAGGAAGTTTCATTTCATCTAGTAAGGAGGAGTTATGAGTATAATTCACAAGATACATAACGTCGTCACTCCGGTTGATTTTTCCGATAATTCAAGATTGATTGCGGAGTCGTCGGCCTATATGGCAGGGAAGTTTGGAGCATCTATGCATCTTGTTTTTGTTGTGCAAAATTTTGAAGATTATTCAGGTTTTTTTGTGCCGCAGATGACGTTACCAAGTCTTGAAGGAGAGATCGCAGATAGTGCAGAAACAAAGATGGCTTCTTTTTGTGCAGAGATGCTTGAGGTGAGCCAGGCGGCAGGTGTGAAAAACTTGGATTACAAGGTTTTGACGGGTGATGTTGCTGAGAAGCTTGTTGAGTATGCCACTGATATAGAGGCAGATTTAATAGTGATGGGAACCCACGGTTATAAAGGGCTTGAGAAAATCATGTTTGGTAGTGTGGCTGCTAGGGTCGTCCGGGGAGCACCTTGCCCGGTAATGACTATTAACCCATATACATGCCGTAAATAAGTTTCAAAGCCTCCCTAATATCCCAGGGAGGCTTTTGGGTCAGACTTGTTCTACAACGATAACCATACCATTTTTACTTGGATGTTTTGTATCTCCCACTCCGAGTAGCTCATTAATAGTACGACCTTTAAACAGAGTAACACCCACCGTCAGTCGTCCCCATGTCTCTTCAGAAAAAGTTTCTTCAAGCTGGTTCTTCCATTTTGCAGTCATATCATTCCAGGTGTTTTGGGAAAATTCTTCGCCTGTCAATAATGTTGTCAGTGTATCGGCTAACTTTAAGATGAGTTGAGAATTATTCCGTTGAAATGATTGTGTTGCCTTAACTGCTTCTTTTTCTGTCCAGCCTATGAGTCCTGGTAATTCTATTCCCTTGTATTCAATTGGACTGTTTCCGGTCACTTTTTCATAGGACTCTGTAATAGTATCAAGAACGTCTGCACTTGTTGTCAGAAATACCTTGGAATCGGTGTGTTTACTCTCGGCAAAAAGATGGCTCCAGCTGTCCAGCCGTTTTCCCATGTTACCATTGTGTTCTGCACTGAAATTACCCGTCATCTGGCTGAGTTCTGCAAAAGGACTATTTTGCTCAACATCTTCACTGTCGCCCTTGAGTGCATTGAATAGTCCAGAAGTATCATCTTCAACCATCGATAAATTTCTTGCGATCTCTTCCTCTTCCTGATCAAGAATTTCACCGATGGCAAGAACAAGTCGGGCCTGCCATAATTTTGCCTCACGGTTTTGTTGCTTTTCTTCGGCGCTTAAGTCCCTTGGCGTGAGAAATCCATTTATGATAGCCCGCTCTGATTGCTCACCAGAATTTTGGGATGAGGACATGGCAGCTAAGGTAAGTGAGCTGAGTTGTGCTGCATAATCATCTTTTCTGGTTCTGATATCAGTTATCAGATGAAGGAAACGGCTAAGGTTTTCACCAAGTGGGCAGGGAGTATCTACTTGACATAAGCCTGAATTAATGAAAGTATCTGTGGATTCTTCCGGGGGCTCTTGTCCATGGGATTCCACTGCAGAAATGATGTTGATTTGTGAAAATAAGAGAAAGATTGGATACTGGCGTATCGAATGGATTACGGTGGCCGGAAATATAACAGTTTTAAGTGAGTTCATATGTCAGATATTCGAAGTAAAATTACCTTTATAGTTTCTGCTGCGCTCTATCTATTTTTCAACCTTCGCCTGGGAGCAGATGCTGGTACAACCTTAACTGCAACAGGTTGGCAGATTTTACAGACAGCTCCTTATGTCGCCGGTGTGACCTATATCATTATCGCTTTATTACAATCTATGGCAGGGGGAAAAAAACTCCCTTGGGACCGTCGCTTGCGTCTCTTTTTTGCAATAGGTATAATGGCTGGTCTTGTCTTTGGTATATATGAATATGGCGGTGTTGATGTCACTGGCGGTAAATAATACCTGTACTCTCGTCTTCTGTAAATGTAAGAAATGATGGTGTCACAAAAATGATTCACCTGGAGTCTGCATTTATTTGTCTGATACCCTATTATATGGTCACTTGATGTTCTATCTACACGTATCAAATAAAACAGAAAATTTACTGAATCAGTTGGCTGAAGTTATACGCGTAGATAAACAGCCAGATCTTTTTAGCGGGGAACTGTTTCTTATTCAGAGTCAGGGGATGGAGCGTATGGTGGCTCAAACCCTGGCCGATGAATTTACCAGCTTTTGTAACTTCGAGTTTTTTCTTCCTCTTGATTTCCTCAGCTCTATTGCAGATCAACTGGATATGGGAATTACCCCAGATGGTTTTAGCAGGCAGACGCTCACCTTTCGTATTGAAGAACTGTTAACAGAGATAGAAGGTGATGAGTATCAACCTCTACAGAATTATCTGCAGGGTGATAACGCCAAATTGAAAAGGTTTCAGCTTGCACAAAGGCTGGCAAATGTTTTTGATCAATATCAGTTGATGCGACCAGACATGCTGCTTGGTTGGGAAAAGGGTGCTTTGGCCACTGATCACATTTCTGAGCCGTGGCAGATGGCTCTATGGCAAAGACTTATTGCACAGGCAGGAGGTGATGTACATCGAGGGATGCTTTTACATTCCGTGATCGATGCTTTAGGTAATCATGATGAATTACCAGTAAAACTCCCAAAGCGTATCTCTGTGATTGGGCTACATACCATGCCGCCACTTTTTCTTGAATACCTCAATGCGCTTGCGACACATATGGATGTACATTTCTTCCTCCTGTCTCCCTGTCGGCACTATTGGGGGGATGTGCAGACGAAGCGGCAGTTGTATAAAAACATGATCAGGTCAGGGTCGATTCCTTCTCCTACTGAAATTTTAGAACACCATCCGCTTCTTGCCAGCCTTGGTCGCCAGGGCAAAGAACTACAATCTCTGATGCTTGAAGGTGCGGAGTTTGCTCTTGAGTTTGCAAGTTATTCTGATCCCTTGGAAGGAGTTGATTTTGAAGAGGTGAGCCTTCTTACAAAAGTCCAGGCAGACTTATTAGAGGGTACATTCAGAGCAGAAGTTACGACTGAAGTAGTTACTGATGATTCTATCCAGGTTATATCGTGTCACTCCAAACTTCGCGAGCTCGCCGTACTACACGAACAACTGTTACATTTTCTTTATACCGACCCTGAATTAGAACTCCGTGACATCATTGTTATGGCCCCTGATATTCAGGAGTATGCACCACTTATTCCTGCACTATTTTCTGAAATCCAACACTCCATTGCTGATCGTAGTGTCCGTAGAAGAAATTCTATCTTTGCTGGTTTTATTGCTTTTATTGAACTCTTTTCAGGACGTTTTGGCTGGAGTGAGGTCTTGGATATTCTGCGACAACCCGCGATCTGTTCTCAGTTTGATCTTAGCCAAAGTGATTTCGATACATTAGAGTACTGGGTGACAAAGGCGGGGATTCGCTGGGGGTTATCTGCTGAGCAGAGGGGTGATGCTGGAGTACGCTCTTTTGAGGAAAGCAGTTGGCGAGCAGGTCTTGATAGACTCCTTATGGGATATGCAAGTGGGACTGAGGATTTCATTGATGGTGTGCTGCCCTTTACAGAAATTGAAGGTAGAGGTGCCGCTCCTCTTGGCGGATTGTGTTGTTTTATAGATATTATTGATGCGGCGAAACTCCTGTTTAAAAAGGATCGCAGCCTCGAAAGCTGGTCTGAAGTACTTCTTGACTATATAAGCAAACTCTTTGGAGAAGAGGGGGAAAGAGAGCTTATGGAGCTCCGGATGTTGGTGGCTGATCTGGGCAGGAGTGTGGAGGGCTTTCCTGCAAGCAATATAGGTTTTGAAGTTATTCGCCAATGGTTTAGCGGTGCAGCTCAGGAGAAGAAAACCAGCTCTGGTTTTTTACGGGGACAATTAACCTTTTGTTCCATGCTGCCCATGCGATCGATTCCATTTAAGGTTGTCTGCCTTCTTGGTTTAAATGACGGAACGTACCCAACGCCAGATATCTATGATAATTTCGATCTCATGGGAGAGGCCGGAGTATTTCGTCTAGGAGACAGATCCGCAAGAGCCGATGACAGGTATCAGTTTATGGAGGCAATTCTCGCGGCCAGGAGTAAGCTGTATCTCAGTTATATTGGTCAATCCGCTCAAAATAATGAAAAGATCCCACCTTCTGTTGTCATAAGCGAACTACTGGAAACCCTGGAAGAACATTATGGGGTAAAAGACCTTACTGTTCATCATCCACTGCATAGTTTTAGTGCGAGATATTTTCAAGAAGATAGAGGAGAAGCTCTAAAGAGCTATGATAGTAGGTCCTGTGAGGTAGCTAAGCTGTTACGGGCTGAAAAAGCAAGCGCTCCAGTATGGTGGGAGGGGACGCTTGAAGCACCGGATTACGAGGTCGAACTTGATAGATTGTTTTACTTTTTTACTAATCCTCAAAAGTACTTTGTGCGAAATTGTATCGGTGTACAACTTGCAAATATTGAAGAACTTCCGCAAGACAGAGAGACCTTTCAACTTCAGGGTCTCCATAAATATCATATAGAGCAGGCGCTTATTGGCGCTGAACTCTCTCTTGATAAAAATGAGCTTGGTAAAAATGAGCTTGATGAAGAGGATTTCTTACGTAAAGCGCAAGCTTCTGCCAATTGGCCATTAGGGGAGGCTGGAGAACTCTTATTTCATTCTAAAAAAAATGAAATAAGAAGGTTTGTGGAAACAGCTCAAAGTCAGGACCTGGGCAAAAGGTGTGATGCGCGCGTTATTGACTGTATGGTGGGTAAGTACCATCTTCAAGGACATCTTGATAATGTCTATGAAAAGGGAATGATGATTGTACGTTACGGCGCAATGCGGGGACGTGATCTTCTTTCTGCCTGGGTACACCATCTCGTGGCGAACTATTGCTTAAAAGATAAGACGAGGACCTGTCTTGTTACAAAAGAGAGGGTACTCACATTTTCTACAATTGAAGAAGGGCCGAGTCTCTCTTATTTGCTGGACTTGTTTCACGCCGGGCAGTCTTCCCCTTTAGAATTGTATGTCGAACCCGCTTTTGTCTATGCCAAACAGATGGGTGGAAAAGGTAAAATATCTCCTCTTGATAAAGCGACAACAAAACTTCAAGATCAGATAGAAAAGGGATGTGAGCCTGAATTACAACTTCTTTTACAAAATAAAGAAGGGGACAACCTGCTCGAAGAGAGATTTGAACAACTCGCAGCAGATATAATGTTTACTCTCCTGGAGCTTACTAATGGCTGAAAATATCACTGTATTTGATGCTGCCAGAGTCCCTTTTGTTAAAGGAACAAGCCTTGTAGAAGCGAGTGCCGGAACAGGTAAAACCTACGCAATAGGGATGTTGGTGTTGCGAGGGGTTGTCGAGCTGGGCATCCCCATTGAAAAAATCCTCATTGTAACGTTTACAAAGGCGGCCACAGAAGAACTGAAATCCCGCATTCGGGGGCGGTTAGCAGAAGCCAGAGACCTCCTTCAGAAACGGCTCGACCCGGCGGCAGTGAAAGGCGCAGAAGAGGCGGACGAGACTCTTTTAGACTGGCTTTCAACGCTGACGGATCTAAAGCTTTCTATCCAAAGATTAAAACTGGCACTTTTTGATATAGATAATGCCAGTATTTTCACCATCCATGGATTTTGTCAAAGGATGCTTGTGGACCAGGCTCTGGAGAGCGGACAGCTGTTTAATGTGGAGTTGGTAGCAAGTGTCCAGCATATCGTTTCACAGGTGGTGGATGATTTCTGGCGAAATGAAGTCTATCCCCTTAATCCTCTTCCCTGTGCCATGCTCACCTCTTCATTTGCAACACCGGAAGACCTCTTTAGTAGTGTCTCAGATGCCTTTAGAAGTGTTGGACAAATTCAGCCTCAAGCACACTCTGTGGATGAGGCGGTTAGATGTTTTAGTGCATCAATGGAGAGACTGCAAACCAGCTGGACCAGCCAAAAAGCAGGGCTGTTCACCATGTTTTCTGAGGGCGTAGCGAAGAAACATTTTAAGAAGTGGATAAATGAAAATTTTGCACATTGGTTTGACTCAATTTCCGCTTTTTTAGATGGGACAAGCTATCTGCTTCCTGAGAATATGGAATTTCTCACAGAAGATGGTCTGATGGGAGAGCTTAACGGAACTAAATTTCGCGGGGACGCTAAAAAACAAGATTATATTGCCCAGTGGTCACTACCCTCAGATGAAGTAAAAGAGTTCTGTCTTTGCAAGGATGCTCTCCTGCTTGCCTTTCGCTGTAAGCTCGCAACACTACGAGGCGAGGTGAGTGAAAGGTTATTGAAGCAGGGAACCATGGGCTTTGATGGACTGATTCAAAATCTTGCTATGGGGCTGACTGGTGATAAGGGCAAGCAGCTACAGAGGGTGATTGCTAAGCGATTCTCCCTTGCTCTCATCGATGAATTTCAGGATACGGATAGTCTTCAGTACAAAATATTTTCAAAGCTTTTTGCTTCAGGAGATCATTATCTGTATCTGATTGGTGACCCTAAACAGGCAATCTATAAGTTTCGCGGCGCGGATATTCATTCTTATTTTACAGCAAGAAACAGTGCTGAAACCAGACTCACCCTTGAGAAGAACTACAGGTCCCACCCTTTACTTGTAGAGGAAGTGAACAGACTTTTTGCAAGTCGTGAAAAGCCGTTTTTGTATGAAGAGACGATGCTTGACTATAATAAAGTCCTTGCTGGTCTTTCCGCTTCGACTTTTGATATTGTCCAAGATGGGCAGAGTCTTGCTGGAATGGTCTATTGTAGTGTACCTGAAAATGTAGACGATAAAAATGGCAGATGGTCGTCAGGTAAGGTTGCCGATGTTTTTCGTGAGTACACGGTTGCTGAAATTACTCGTCTGCTCAACCCACTTGCAAAGGCTTTTTTTTTAGTAAAAGAAGAGGAGCGTAACCTCGAACCCCGGGATATAGCGATACTGGTTCGCAGCCATAAACAGGCGGAACAATATCAAGCTAGCCTGCTTGACGTAGGAATTCCAGCCGTTGTAAATAGTCGAATTTCAGTGTTCCATACGCTTGAGTGTTGGCAGCTGATGGTATTACTTAAGTCCATTGTTGCACCAACTGAGCTCGTACACCTCAAATCTGCAATGACCATATCCTGGTTTGGATTAACCGGGAATATGCTGCAGGATTTCTGGGAAGATGAAGATAAGCTGAGCCTCTGGCAGGGCAAGATGATACGGTATCACGGCATCTGGCAGGAGCAAGGCCTGTTTTCCATGATGAGTCGTTTAATCTTAGATGAGAATATCCTCCTCACTCTTGCAGGAGCAGAATTTGCCGAGCGTGCCATCGCTAATCTGTATCAACTCATAGAACTTGTACAGGAAGAGGAAAGCTCAGAAAATTATGGGATGGGGCAGGTGATCCAATGGTTGCAGAATATGTACCTTGAGGATGCTTCTGTTACTGGTGCTGAACTACTACTGGAAAGTGATAAAGACGCGGTGCAGATTGTCACCATGCACGGGGCAAAAGGCCTTGAGTACCCCGTGGTATTTTGTCCATATCTTTGGTATTCGTCAAACCGTCTGGGGGCGGAGCAACACCAGATCTCGGTGCATGAAAATGGTCATAACCTGATAGATCTTGGTTCAGAATCATTTGAGCTCAGAAAACAGCAGGCAGTGACAGATCAAAAAGCTGAAGATTTACGCCTTCTCTATGTTGCCCTAACACGGGCAAAGGTTCGCTGTTACACAATGTGGGGTGATGTGAAAAAGCATACTTCCGTGTCTGACTCCTTTGAATCAGCGTTAGGATATCTGCTTTTCCCGGGTGGTCAGTGTGACAATATGGCGCAACTCTCACTCTTTGATTCTCTTGCGGGGACCACCTCTATCCATCATGTAATAATCCAGGAAGATCACTTAGGTGTAGCCTATGAAAGTGAAAATAACAACGGAGAGCTTACGTCGTTAACACCATCGGACCGCTCGCTGTACACGGACTGGCAGATGTCGAGTTTTTCTGGTCTTGCAACATTGAGCGATTACCAATACGAACATAGTAGAACAGCGATTTCAGGTGGGGGAGAAAACCCAATTGAGGTTCCTGGTCTTCCAGCTGGTGCAAGTTTTGGAAATGTTATTCATGACCTCCTTGAAGAGTTTGATTTTGAATCTCTTCAATCTTCAGCTGGATTGAGCACGCAGATTGAGAGAAAGTGTGAGCGTTATGGCGTTGAGGTAAATACCCACGATGTAGAAAAGCTTCTAGGATGTGTGGTTTCAGCACCGCTCTCTGAAGGTTTTCGTTTAATGGATCTTCCTTCTTCACAGTGCCTTAAGGAAATGCCGTTTTACTTTCAACTCTCACCCTTTCAGACAAACTCTATCAATGACGTACTGGGGAGTGACCCAACAGTACTGCCCGTTGGAGTAAAAGATATGCGAGGATATCTTACTGGCTACGTTGATCTTATCTGCCTTAAAGACGGTAAGTATTACATCATGGACTATAAAACAAATTATCTCGGAGGAGATCTCTCAGCCTATCAGCACGATTCTCTTGTAGATGCCATGAAATCCCACAACTATGGTTTGCAGTATTGGATTTACTCTATGGTACTGCATCGTCATCTGACAAACCTGCTGGACGATTACAGTTACGATGTTCATTTTGGCGGGGTGATGTATCTTTTTGTTCGAGG
>Ga0209414_1000916_pt1 | contig 14245 bp, 8 predicted proteins | sample LakVidmifraction_4_FD_181154 | JGI IMG/M metagenome (GOLD analysis project Ga0209414, IMG submission 181154) | Hypersaline microbial communities from Lake Vida, Antarctica - Brine Hole Two &gt;0.2 micron (SPAdes) (version 2) | ecosystem: Environmental > Aquatic > Non-marine Saline and Alkaline >... | reverse complement strand
GGATATAAGGTCTTATTCTTTTGTGAAGATTTCTTTGATTTTTGTCATGTCAAATTTTTCTTTACGGTCATATGTGTATATGCCATTTTGTTCCTGTTCCACATCTGTCAGCTGAGTATAGCACCACCCTGTAATTTCTGGGTATTTGTTGATAACATCAATTTCAGCTTCGAGAGTATTATAGAAATCTTCAACAGATTTAATATCGTCTCCGTATCCCCATGTGTTGTCAGCAAACTCTTTTTCATCCTGATGAATCCATTTTATTCCTCCAAACTCATCAAGCATGTATGGTTGACCTTGGTATCTGACTTCTTTATCTTTATGTTCGGCAATACAGTGCATTGCTCTCCCTTCTTTACGAGCCACTGCTAGATTTCTATCAAGACCTTCAGCTCTTGCATAGTCGTGAATAGTCCACAAGTCTGTCTTATAATGAATGTAACCACTTGCATCATTCACAGGGCGTGTTGGATCAAGACTCTTTGTTAGATTATATATTTCAATATGACTACGCTTGTGCTGATTTGTATTTGCAATATTACGAGTTTCATTGAAAGAAGTCCATGCAATTATTGAAGGTTTGTTTCTGTCTCTTACAACAATTTCATTCCATTCAGAAACAAAATTTCTAAAGCCCTGAATACTGTCAGGTTCAATTCCCCAACTTGATGATTCACCCCAAGTCAGATAGCCTAATTGGTCAGCCCAGTAATGAAAACGTTCTTCGAATACTTTTTGATGAAGTCTAGCTCCATTAAAACCTGCGGCCATTGAAAGTTCAATATCTTTTTTCAAGTCTTCATCAGTTGGAGCAGTCCATATACCATCAGGATAAAATCCTTGATCAAGTACAAGTCTTTGATAGATTGGTTTGTTGTTAAGAAAAGTCTGATTACCTTCAATATGAACTTTTCTCATACCAGCATAGCTGTTGATGGAGTCAACTGTCTCGCCGTTTTCGTCAAAAACTTCAAAGATGATGTTGTATAAGAAAGGTGATTCCGGAGACCAATCTTTAACATTTTCAACAGGGATGTTTAATGGGATTCCGTCAACAGTAGTTCGTGTTTTTGTTGCAACAGTACAATCGCCATCATTAACCATTATTTGTAATCTTTGTCCTGTTTTTAGTCCATAGAATAGGGGAGTGAATACGAACTGACCACTATCATAGTCTGGAATAATCTGACAGTCCTTCAAACCTGTCATTCCAACAGCTTCCATCCACACAGTCTGCCATATGCCAGTTGTTCTTGTATAGTGGCAGCCACTTGATTTGTATTCGGGGCACTGTTTGCCTTGTGGCTGTTTGCCGGCTTGACCATCATCTATGACTCTGACAACCAAATTATGAGTTTTACCAGCGTTTACAAAATCTGTTATATCAATTGAAAATGATACTGTTCCACCAAAATGTATTCCCGCAGACTTTCCATCAATGAAGATTTCGGCCTCATAGTCAACAGCACCAAAGTTTAATAGAATTCTTTTGTCTGACCAGTCAGTTGGAACTGTGATTTTTTTGTGATACCACATTGTTGTTATAAAATCAGTATGAGCAACGCCAGACAATTTGCTTTCTGGGCAGAAAGGTACCGTTATGTTGCTGTTAAACCCTGTGCTTTTGAATAGTTCCCTTCCTTTATGCATTCCTGATCTGTTATGGTCAAATTTATATGTCCATGCTCCATTTAGGTTAATCCACTCATCTCTTTGGAATTGTGGTTTTGGATGTTCAGGTCTTGGTATTGGCATTTGTGTTTTCCCTTAATTAGTATATAGTTTATAGTGTGCAGTACACAGTACACAGTAAGAGCTGTTAGTTTATAGTTTTTAGCTAAGACACTGCCGTGGGTAGGCATAAGCTTTGCTTGTTTTATCAACCTAGGGCACTCCCGTTGGTCGTTTACCTAGGTTATTATGTCGGGCTTACAGCCCTTTCCGGCGATGATCGACCTTCTCAGTTCTTGTCTACGGCTCGACAAAGCCATCGCCGCTACAAAGTGACTCAATGACCAAATGACTCAGGACTAAAAGTTTCGAATACTGTTCTGCCAGTTTTCGCTGTCTCTCTTGCAACTAAGATCTTTACGTTGCTTTTTCCCGCACCGAAGCGACGCGGCTACAATAAGACATATCCATGCTTCACCTGAAGACTATGCAGGACACGTGGAGAGGATGTACACGGACAAAAATAATTAAAAAAAAGTTTCTGTCACGATGTTTGTGGTTGAACCAAAATTCTTTAAATTAGACTGCGTCCTGCGTAACCGTAGTGTGAAGCATGAGAAATGCGGGTTCGTGAATGGCGTCAGGTCGCAGACACCCTTCGCAGCTGGTGGCTATGCGCCCAACTCCGTGCCATGACAGTCCAGCAGGGCTCATCCAGCGTTGCCCTCAAATGGGTGTAGAGCATGCACTACTCGCTCAGCCCACGATCCCAGATCAGCGTGGGATCGGCAACGCCGTCCCAGATCGGGTCACGGTAAAGGGCGATGGCAGGAGGGAACGAACGATTCTCTTCATGCTCATGGAGTAACCCCTTTGCACCAGTACACATGATAATTTTATTTTCATACCGGATGCTCCATCAGGTCAACATCCGCAAACTGGCCTGACTGGGGTTGATAGCGTAGTGATCGAACTTCAAAAGCGCCCAACGTCAGCGGAATGATGTGTTTACCGGATGCCATGGTCAGCGTGGTTCGGCTTCGGCGGGCTGTCGGGTTGAATAGCCGAATAATGAAACCATCGCCGTCATGCGCGCGTTTGAGAGCGACCAATTGAACCGTGCGACCGCTCAGACGCAGGCCGGGCGATGGCACATGGCCCGCACCTGACGGGAAGAACGAGAGGGTCATTGGCCGTTCGTTATGAGCGAGAGCCTCGCGATCCACGTCAATCAAGCGTTGAGCCGTCGGCCCTCCGCTGACCCAGAACCTGAACAGCCGTTCGCCCTGATCGATCCGTGGGGAGTAGCGATCATTTGGCAGGAGTGGATTGTTGTTGAAAGGGTGAGCGGAATAGGCAGGGGATCGCATCAAGCTCAGACGTAGTTCCCCGTCGCAGTAGTCCGAGCCGTAGCTGCCCTCGTTGATGCACGTGAGCATCGTGTGGTCTTCGCGGGTCACCCCGACCCATTTCTGCGCCACGGCCTCACGTCCGTCCGTCGGCAAATCGGCCACGCCGAATGCTACTTGTCCCACATAACCGTGTGAGCCAGGTACGGGTACTGAGAGTTTCAAAAACTTGTCCTTCTCGTTCCAATGGACACGGGTGCAGACCTCGATATCCGCGCCCTGTTTTGGCAACTTGTACTGTTGGATCAGGAACGAGTCGCCATACTTGAACAGAGCCTCAACCACACTGCGAACGGGGCCATCCTCGATCACGCGAACGGATGACAACAACGGTCCGGTCAGCCCTGAAAAACGCGTCCCTTCGGCTTGAGACATGAGCTTGAAGGCACCTGCAACGTTTCGATACGACAGCACATCTGTGCCCCATGGATCCGCATCGTCGGCGATAACGAGTGGTCGAAACGCGCTCTTACCGACGTAGTCGATGCCATCCACTGTCAACCGGTCGATCAACCCAGTATGCGTATTAATGCCCACATTCAGGCGTTCAGAGCAAAACTGGATGAGTCCATTTCGTGGACGCAGTGCGACGTCCGGCTTGTGCAGAAGGATCTTGGGAATGCAGTCGAACCGATTCATCTGTGATGGTTTTAGATCCGCAGAGAAGACGATCCGCTTGCGCCAATCCAGAGCAATATTGCTGAGTTCCTTCTCAATCTGGGAGGGCAACGGTTTGCCGTCTTGATGGGCGGTGAAATCAATGAATGTCCCGCTGCTATTTTGGTCGGCGAGTTGAAATTCACATTCGACCGTCGTCCGCACAGTGAAGGGATGCGGATTGTAAATCAGCACAGGGATCTGGCCTTCTGCCGCTGAGGGCTGGCCCTGAGCGAGAGCAAAGAAGGCACGAGCCTTGACTCGAGAGAGGATCTCAAGGCCATGCGACATCCCGCGCAGGGATGTGTTCTCAACTGGCTGGATGGAGGAGCCAGGTAGGATGTCGTGGAATTCACTGAAAGCTAAATCGCGCTGGGCTGCAGCGAGTTCGATCTCCGGATAGCATGCCAGGTCTTGCATGGTCAGGGTCGCACACATCTTCTCGACGGCGTACAGCTCGTTTTCTAGGAGCCGGTGCATTTGCTTGATGCGGACTTGAGAGGTATAGCATCCCGGTGCCCACGAATTGAGGTCGCCCGTGTGACGTGGCAAGCCCTTGCGTTGTTTGTGCAACTGTGCCATGTAAGCCTCTGGTGTAGAATGGTGTATGTGCACATCTGGGCTTGCATCAATGACTGCCGTGATGTCTTCGACATCCTGCCGCGATGGACCGCCCCCGTGGTTTCCGACGCCCCAGAGCAGGTAGCAGAAATCCCGATCGGGGAAATTCGCGAGGCGTTGCTCGATTTTCTCGCGCGCTTTGCCCAAAGGAGAGTTGTACCAATCCAGACAGCGCGAGCCCAGCACCTCGGATCCATCGTACCCGATCCACACGAATTCGTGATTAGGCAGGCAACAGTCTTTCTGTACTGGCCGACAGAAGAGGTAACCGTCGTAGCCGCTCTTGGCCATAATCTGAACCAGACCGCGGGTATGTCCGAAAGGATCGAAATTGATTGCTGTCGTAGGCGTCGCATCGAAACGGTCCTTAAAGTACGTGCGACCCATCTGAATCTGACGCACGAAAGACTCTCCGGACGGCATATTGCAGTCCGGTTGCAGAAACCAGCCGCCCATGATGTGCCATTTCTTTTCCCGAACAAGCCGTTGAATACGTTCGAATAGAGCCGGTTCGTACTCCTCCACCCACTGGTAGAGAATGGCTTCATTGTGGTTGAACACCAAACCGGAACCGGCCTCACAGAGATCTGCGGCCACCCGAAAGGTTGCCATGACCTCCGCAGCACCCTCCTCCCACTCCCAAAGCCACACTGGATCGAGGTGCGCATTGCATATCAAATAAATTGTCTTCTTCATAAAATTTCCTCGTTGACGAATCTCTATTGTAACTTCTCAATAAGTCTTTGATCAACCGCTGACCAAGACTGTCGATAAAAGAACGTAATTTAGCAAAAGCATGGGTGGTATACAATAAAAGAATGACTTTTTTATTATTTTTATTCTGACTGCGTTTTTGTGCGAATAATATCATCCAATGGCGGGATAGCGTCGGCTCTATGAGCCGAAAACCAATATTAACCAGGAAAACAAGGATAAATAGGCAAATAACATTGTATGATTGACAGGTTCTGAGTTAAAACATACAATATCAGACAATAATTTTTATATAAGAAAGAGAAAATGATAAAAGCTGTAAAAGACATTATGCTGTATGCCGTTTGGTTTCCTGCGCTCGTATTCATTGTTAACCTAATTGGTTGGTTTTTGAAATGCTATGACCTGTGGCCAGCTTTTGATATTCCAATGCATATATTGGGAGGAATCTCAATTACATATTTTTTCTGGAAAACTATATCGATACTTGAAACTCGCAAAATAATTTTGCCTATTCAAGGAATAATAAAAGTTATTTTCATTTTCAGTTTAACATGCACTATTACTGTTTTATGGGAGTTTGCAGAGTTTACTTTGGATCATATAATTGCACATAATGTTCAGCTTGGATTGGATGACACTCTGCTTGATATGTTGTTGGGAATCGTGGGAGCAATAATCTTTTTAGCAGGAATACATTGTTTTAGACTCATAAAAGCAAAGAGCCTGCAACCGGAGAAAGTACAAGGAAACAAAGATGAACGGTGGGTGGGGTAAATGTTGTCATATAATGTAGATAAGAACATATTTAGTATAGGTCGTAAAATGGCTCTAGTGGGTGTTATTCTACTAGTAACGGCCTGTTCGACTCTTCCGAAAAATCCGGATAAGGTAGTCAGTTACAGTTCTGGCCCTGCTAAAAAAGGAACACTTGTTGAATCGAGCCAGGCTGTTTTGTCAAAAGCAGAAAAAGGACAATCGGGTTTTATGCTTATTCAGAAAAATTCTGAGGCAATGAACTGGCGGTTGGCATTGATTGATCATGCACAGCAGAGCATTGATATTCAGGTTTTTATTTGGTCCGATGATATAAGCGGCAGGCTAATATTGGATAGGTTAATTATAGCCTCTAAGCGAGGTGTAAAGATTAGGCTACTGGTTGATGATATGTCTAAAGGATGGACGGACGAGGTGATAGCTCTTATAGATCGTATGCCAAATATTCAGCTTCGTCGATTCAATCCTGGACTTATCAGGGATGGATTGGTTCGTCGGACATTTCAAATGAGTACTCAGTTCCGGCAGCTCAATAGACGCATGCATAATAAACAGCTGATTGTGGATGGCACATGGGGGATTATTGGCGGGAGAAATCATGGTGACCCTTATTTTGGGTTGAGCGCTGAATATAACAACTGTGATCTTGATCTTCTTATTACAGGAGCTTTGATTAATGATTTGATGGTGGACTTCGATGAATATTGGAATGCAGATGCTGCTTATCCAGGTCATGCGATGGCGGCTGACCTTTCAGACAGGAAGATAGCAAAGCTTCTAAAAGAACATGATGATGAGATTGAAAAAGATCGTCTATTGCTGGAGCAGACAACAATTCCTGTTTTTTCTGGAGATTGGAGTAAGAAGTTTGAAGCTCTTAATAAAGAGATGGTCGTAGGAGCCGGTTTTAGTTTTAAGGATTCACCACAAGTCAGGGGGGACAGAGGAATTCGCCTGATCGAACAAATAGATCTTGCTGCCATTGATATTAAGCACTCTACAAGTGCTATTACTCCATATATGATTCCTTCGAAGATGATGATTGCCGAAATAAAAAGGGTTGTAAGTGAAGGACAGACGGTGCGATTGCTGGTCCCTTCGATGGAGTCTAACAATCACACTATGGTGCATAGTCACTATAAGAAATATCGCAAAAGGCTGCTAGATGCGGGAGTTGAACTCTATGAACTGAAGGGATGGCCATCAGACGAGTTAAGGGCATTATGTGATACACCACCAGTTAAGTCCAAGTTTATTTCTCTGCATACCAAAGGGTTTGTTTTGGACGAAAGGTGGGTGTTACTGGGATCACTCAATATCGACCCTCGTTCAATTAACATTAACACAGAGCATATGGTGATTATTGATTGTCCTGCTCTGGCTAAAGAATTGCTTGTTGATTTTGATTTCATGATTTCGCCCTCAAACTCATATGCAGTAACCCTCAACGATAGCAATGATCTGCGTTGGAAATCAGATGACAAAGAGTTTAGAGTTCAGCCAGCCAGAGGTTTTGGACAGCGAGTCAAAGACTTCTTCTGGCGGTGGATACCGCTGGAAAACCAATTGTAAGGGCGTGCATTGCACGCAGTAAATGGTTCGTTTCACTTGAAGTAAATGGTAAATAGTATTTTCTGTTCAATGTTAGTAGCCATGTATGAAATGCATGGTCAATTAATCATCATTATTGCAACGACCCCGCTACCACTTTCTGCTATTGCAGTAAGTGGCAGCGGGGTTGAATAAAAACAAACGGATTACCCACAAAATATTACGAAAACCCTATAAAATGAGATTTATTGTTTTTTACAGCGTTTCTCTATCATAAATTTTGATAGACTTTCAAGGTCGGCACTGAATTTTCTTATACCTTCTGCAAGTTTTTCTGTTGCCATTGCATCCTCATTATGCATCCAGCGAAATGTTTTTTCATCAAGCTGCAGTTTTTCAATATCTTCTGATACTGAATTTTCAGGAGATAGTTTTCGAGGAAGCTGAGAATCTTCATTCTCGAGTTCAGTCAGAAGTTTTGGAGATATTGTCAGTAGGTCGCATCCTGCAATTTCTTTGATTTCGCCAATATTTCTGAAACTTGCGCCCATAATTTCGGTCTGGTAGCCAAATTTTTTATAGTAGTTGTATATCTTTGTGACAGACAGTACTCCTGGGTCATCTTGTGGAGCAAATGAGTCCACACCTTCTTTTGCTTTGTGCCAATCCATAATACGTCCTACGAATGGTGATATAAGTTGTACGCCTGCTTCCGCACATGCCACAGCTTGGGCAAAGCTGAACAGCAAAGTAAGATTACAATGAATGCCCTCTTTTTCCACTTGTTCTGCAGCCTTTATCCCTTCCCATGTGGCGGCAATTTTAATCAATATTCGAGAACGGTCAATGCCTTCTACTTCAAACATTGAGATAATTCTTCGTGCGGTTTCAATTGTTGCTTTAGTATCGAATGATAGAGTTGCATCCACTTCTACGGAAACACGTCCAGGGACAATCTTGAGAATTTCTTTTGCGAAGTTTACAGCAAGTCTTTCAACGCATGGGCGCATGTTTGGTTCAGAACCACAGATGTTGCTTTCAGAACAATGAGCAAGTGCGTCATCTACTAAATGTTGATATTCCGATTGCTGTGCTGCTGCCAGCAGAAGCGATGGATTGGTTGTTGAATCTCTAGGTTCATGCTCTTTTATTGAATCAATGTCGCCTGTATCAGCAACAACAATTGTCATCTCTTTAAGCTTGTCTAATGTATTCATTCTTTTCTCCTTGTTTGTCGTGTTACGTGGTACGTCCTACTTGCTACGTTTTGTTGTGACTAAATGATTATAATGGGCGAGGTATGCCTCGCCCCGACATTCCATTTACGCATTTACGCACTTGCGCATTTACGCATTTACGCATTTACGCATTTATTTCTATTTATGGTTCTTTTTGTGTATTGCACGCATACGGTTTATTTCATCTGAATATTTGGGTTCATTTATCAGGTTTTTAGTCTCCTGTGGATCTGTTTCATAATCGAAGAATTCTTCATCGATAACTGGTCCTGTCCTCTCGCCCTTTTTGAAATCTTTCTGTACCCATGCTGTATATCTATATCTATTATCTCTATATGTATAACCCATAAGAGTTTTACCGCTTGTATTTCTTCCAAACTGGCTTACTGCAAAATCTTTGACAGAAGTTTTCTTACCATCAAGTATTGGCAGCAAAGATATTCCATCCAGTTGTTCTGGTGTTTTTAAACCGGCCAAGTCGCAAAGAGTGGGGAATATATCAACAAATTCTGTTGGTGATGAACAGTTAAGATCTTTGGTTTTAATTGCTGCCCCGGAAAAGATAAGAGGGGAGCGAGTTGCCTGTTCATAGTTTGTATGTTTGCAGAACATGCCATGGTCACCCAAGTGCCATCCGTGATCACCCCATAGCACAATTATGGTGTTATCATATTGTCCAGTCGCTTTAAGCTCGTCTATAAGTTCACCTATAAGTTTGTCGATATATGTGACACATGCCATATAGCCATGTATTAACTCTTTTTGTTTGGCTTCCGGTATTGGTTTGCCTCGTTCGATATCTGAGTAACCACCTTTGAGTTCCCAGGAATCCTGGAATGCATATGAAGGACTTCCTTCAGGTAGCTTTCGGTACTTAGGAAGTTTAATATCAGCTCGGTCATACATATCCCAATATTTTTTTGGGGCGCAGAATGGCAGGTGTGGTTTTAGAAACCCCACGGCAAGAAAGAATGGTTTGTCCTGTTTTGAAAGTGTCTGCAACTCCTTCATTGCTGTTTGTGCAATCACACCGTCTTTATATGCATAGTCATTGACGATAGCCATTTCTGTTGAAGGTTTCTTCTTTGGGTCTTTATTATATAAGTATATCTCATTTCGTCCCATTATTCGAAGTGGCTCACTCCAGGATGAAACATCCTGTGTGTCCCAGCCGTCACATCCTCTGCCATCAAAAACTTTGCCCATTCCTATTGAGAAATATCCGCTATTTTTGAAATATTGAGGTATAGTTAAAATGTCCGGATTTATATCACGCATTCTAGCTTTGAAATCCCATATTTGTGTGTAATCGGGTCGCATTCCTGTTAACAGACTGGCCCGAGAGGGACTACAAATCGCATATTGACAGTGGGCGTTGGAGAAAATGACTCCATCTTTTGCAAGTTTGTCTATGTTTGGTGTTATAATGTTGGTCACCCCATAACATCCAAGTAATGGTTTTAAGTCATCGACTGCAATAAACAGAACGTTTTTATTTTTTGAGGTCTGTCCAAACGAGAATTGTACAGTCAGAGCTGCAACTGTTAATGATATTGCAATAATCTTTTTTAAATCGTATCTTTTCATTATTCATCCTTGTTTTAAAGTTCTCCGAGCGGTCGCGATTCTGCTACAGGGTGAAGCTGCAATTTAACTGTTAACCTGCAAAATTCAAGTGGTTGGGAGATTCCCCCGGTTCACGCCAAGATGGCACCACGCCTGTTCTCAGAGTTTTCCCATCTGATAGATTCTCCGGTCGTCCTTGTAGCTCTCGAGCCAAAGTCAAACGTAATTCTGCCAATACCTCGCCGTGTTCGGGTATGGAAACCAGATCATGTAGCTCATTAGGATCATTGTTCCTGTCGAAAAGTAGCTCTTCTCCGTTAATTGGATTCCACACATATTTCCAGGCATTACTAGTTATGCACTGGTAGGCATACTCTGGATCATAGCATGGGGCATGTTCATGATGATAGTGCGAGCGCCACTCGATATCGTCTCCTTTTATTAGTGGCATTATGCTCCGCCCTTCAACAGTATCCGGGATATCAACACCTGTAGCATCCAAGAAGGTTGGCATTATGTCTTCCAATCCAACCAGAGATGTGTCTTCCGTGTTACGATGTGTCGTCCAGCCAGAAGGCGGTTTGATAATAAAGGGGATGCGTGCGGAAGCATCACAGGCGTTAACTTTGCGCCATAGATTATGATCTCCAAGCATTTCTCCGTGGTCGGCGGTGAACGCAATCATGGTATTGTTGAGCTCTCCACGACGACTAAGAAATTCTATGAAACGTCCAATCTGGGCGTCGATATACGCCAAGTAAGCGAAATAACCCGCTCGAGCACGATGATTCAATTCGGGGCTGATTTTGCCACACCACGCATTGACGTCCAATGGATATGCAGCTTGGGCGGCATAACGCTGAGCCCATTCTCCCACTATAGGCTGCGGGATATCCTTATTCATGAATAAATCGAAGTAGTATTGAGGCGGGCACCATGGAGGGTGGGGACCGTTAAACGAAAGGCAAAGGAAAAATGGACGTTCCGGATCCCTTTTGATTATACGTTCCATGGCTTGGCTGGTCAGCCATGTTTCCTCTTGATCAATTTCGGGGAGGTGGTTGGGACGTGCCATCCACGAGTTGCCATGCACACCGTGTGCAAATCTCGAGCGGACTAGTCCTGTCTTATTGTCCAGCCATTCATCATAGTCATCTGGAGTTATCAATTCCTCAAAACCAAGATGAAGACGTTTGGGATGGAAATGTGTTTTGCCTACATTGATTGTTTGATATCCAGACTTCGCAAGTTCGCCGGCTAGAGTATTGCGGTACGGCCAAGGTTGGCCGTCCTGATAGCCAAGCATGCCGTGCGAATTTGGTTCCATGCCTGTCATGAGTGAACGCCTCGCAGCAATACATGAGGCACAAGGTGTAAAGGCGCTCGTAAACGTCACTCCCTGAGTTGACATGCTGTCCAAGTGTGGCGTTTCTGCTATTGGATGACCTAGTCTCCCAAGACTATCGCCTCGCCAGTGGTCTGTCATGATTAGCAGTATGTTAGGTTGTTTCTTTGACATATTATTATATCTCCAAGTTATATTCTTTAACCTAAAAACGGCAGTTGCCATTTTGCCGTAGATGCTAGGCGCACGGTTTTCAGCTATAGTACCTATGCAGGAAGCCGCGCAACGCCGCAGATGCGGTAAAACTGGCAACCCCTTGCGGTTTGAAATTCAGAAAATTCTTCACCCATTTGGTGAAGCTAATAATCGAATCAACTCCCTTACTTACAAACACTTATCCGTTTTTCTGAATTTCAAATGCCGTAAATAGGTTTAAGGTTCTGTCACTTTTTTCGTGGTCAAAAGCCACTCTTTAGACTTCTTAAAAAAATTTTACCTATGTTATAATAATATTTTATAAATATGTCAAGTATCTAAACCTTTTTATAGCTTCTTCTTACTATAATTAAAGAAAATTTATAGCTATATACGGAATACATGCAAATATTTGTTGTGACAACTTATTCATAACAATTTGTTTATGATCAGAACGTTTGATTGTTTTTGCAAAAAAGTTTAAGAATACGCTTTGCGAATTACACCTTGGGAAGCCATTCTGGTTTTTATGTAATAAAAAAACAAAACTGCGCTTCAAGCAACGCAGTTGCATAAGAATTGTGCCTCTCAGCACTGCCGAGATTTTGCTTTGAAAGCTATTTATAAATACCTGCGGAGCTATTCCACAACTTGCGCATTTTCGCATTCACGCACTTACGCACTTCTTATTTGCTTTCCAAATCTCAAACTTAAAAATAACGCAACCGAAAAATTAAGGTTAAAATCGCTGTCCACAAAAAGAAATTGAATGTTTGGTTATTATTTAGTACTATTCATTACATAAGGAAAAAAAAGAACTATAATATATGGACAGAGAAAAAAACAATTCAATACCAGAAGAAAAATTAAGAGTAAACCCTTTGATAGTTGGTTCTTTTTTTATTGGTATTATATCAGTTCTCTCTTGTTTGGCTCCTCCTGTAAGAATTATTTCTCTTCCTGCCTGTATTATAATAGCTGCATTAATGGCAATCTATAGTATAAAAAAGAGTGTCAACCTTCCATTTGCAGGATGGATGATTTGTATTGTTTCCGCATTAATTGCAGTTTTATGTATGGAAGACCCAGTTGTAGAACCATCAGAAGATATTGTAGTTACTGAAGCTCAAATTATTACCAATGTAGTCGAAGATATCCCTCAAAGCAATATTGTTGTAGTTGCCATTATAGAAAGTAATCAAGTTGGTTCCGTTACAAATGATATTATTGTAGAAGTCACTTCTCAAGATCATGTAGTTAGCTCAAAAGAAGTCGAAATGGTAAATAATAGTGAGGATGTGTTTCAAGTCGATACCCAGGATATCTCTATTGTATCTGTTGATACAAATGAATTCTCTGACCTGACAAATATGGTCGATAACTCTTCAAATTCAACTCAAAATATTACTTTGGTGACAAATGAAGAAAAAACATTTATTGATTATAAATTTTATATGTCAGTATTGGGTAAGTTGTATGGTCTGAAGAATAATTCCGAGGATCTCAAAGTAATTGCACAAATATACATAAACAGATCCAAGTTTAATAATCCAAATATGGAAGAACTTTTTACAATGTTTACAACAGTTGCATGTCTCCGCTATAAACGAGAAGATTTGTATGAAAAATATTTTGCCCGAACTAGTTATGCAATAGATCTCGAAACACGACTTTTAGATAGATGCCCTAAATGCGATGGTTTGGGTGTGGTGTTTGAAAAGTGTAAATACTGTGGTGGAAGTATAAAGGTGAAAATCCGTGGCGACAAGTATAAAACCGTTCGTCTGCAACCTGGAAAATGTGTCAGTTGTCGAGGGAAAGGCGTAATAAAAACAAGAATGAAGAGTTCTGTCAGCGGGCAGACTATGGGTACGCATGGTGGGGGTATAAGATGTGCCACCTGCAGAGGAACAGGCCTTTGCCAGCATTGCCACGGTTCCGGTGACGTCTCTGTAATATGTCCTGAGTGTTCCGGTAGGAGTGAAACCCTAAGTAAAACAAAAATTAATTCCGCCTATTCTGATTTGTATAAGCTTTGTGTTACGCATCTCGATGAGTTGGCGAATCAAGAATAAAAGAAATGCGCAAATGCGTAAGTGGGAAAATGCGTAAGTTGTGGAATAGCTCCGATTATAATGGTTGATGTTGGCGCAATTGACTTGGTCTTTAGTCCTTGAGTCCTGCGTCACGGCTCTTTCTCAAAATGAGTGGGTGATTTATTATTTCTTTGTTCGACTACGTTGTAGTCGTTCATTAATAATGATTAATTGCCATGCATTTCATACATGGCTATTAATGTTGAACAGCTTCCATGCTTCGCTCTACGAGCTACGCAGGACACGGTCGCAGTTCTAAGACTACGACTGTGTCCTGCATAGCCGAAGGCGACGCATGGAAGTAGTCAAATCTTAGTAGCCCCGTATGCAATACGGGGTAATTATTATTAAACAACACGACCCTGACTGCGTCCTGCGTAGCTTGAAAAGCGAAGCATGGAA
>Ga0209414_1000914_pt1 | contig 14260 bp, 7 predicted proteins | sample LakVidmifraction_4_FD_181154 | JGI IMG/M metagenome (GOLD analysis project Ga0209414, IMG submission 181154) | Hypersaline microbial communities from Lake Vida, Antarctica - Brine Hole Two &gt;0.2 micron (SPAdes) (version 2) | ecosystem: Environmental > Aquatic > Non-marine Saline and Alkaline >... | reverse complement strand
TCTTGTAGATGATGATGGCATCAGAGTCAGGATAGCTGGCGATGAAAGAGCGGTCGATCTTAAGCTTGTCGATGGAGAATTCCAAGAGATAGGAAAGAGAGGAAAATCCGGTACCAAAGTCATCGATGAAGATCCCTACCCCAATATTCTGAAGTCTCTCCATTAGCTTTTCAGTGGTTTGGAAACTCTCCACTGCGGTACGTTCAGTCAGTTCTATGGCGAGTAAGGAGGGATCGACCCCCTGCTGCTCTAGTTCATCACCAATAAAATCAATAATGGATCGGTCTGAAAACTCTTCAGGACTGAGATTGATGGCTAGAGCGAAGTTGGGCTCTATCTTATGGATGAATTCCTGATTGGTTTTGAGGAACTCAATTGCCGTTCGAATCACGAAGCCCCCCAGCAAAGCGATTATATGATGCTTCTCCATCAGAGGGATGAACTCATCAGGAGCTATGAATCCCAACTCTGGATGAATCCACCTGATAAGAGCCTCAGCACCCAGAATTTTCCCACTTGTAACATCAATCAGAGCTTGATAGTACAGCTTGAGAGAAGAAGAATTGAAAGCCTCTGGGATAGCAGCAAGAATCGCTTGCTTGCGCAAATATTGCTTGTGTACATGCTCATCGAATAACAAACACTTGCATTTTTGTGTATCCTCAACCATTTTAGTAGCCATAAAGGCCTGTTTTAGCAGAGTTTCAATGGACATTCCTTCACCGGTATACTGTGAAACTCCACAAACCGCTTGAATATGTTCATCCTTCGAAAGATTGGCACAATGCTGCTCTATCCCCTTAAGCAGGAGTTCTACTCGCTTATCTATCTGAGCATTAGCATCATCAAATAATAGAACCGCATAGGAATCAGCAGAGAAGGCAAATACAGGTTCATCTGAGCCTAGCATTGAAGCTATGAAAAGACTCAATTTAATCGAAAACTCACTATCTTCTACCAACGAGTAGTGTGAATCATGTTCCAATTGATGTTTTAGATTGATCAACAAGCAGTAGCAAGCCTCACCTTTTTTTGCATATTCAGTGAGCAGAAATTGGGGAAGGTCAACCTGATACTCTCCAACATAGTCAACAAACTCAGAAACTTTCCAAGCAGAATTGCTGTAGACTTCAACAGAATACGCACTCTTTCGGGTTTTAGTCTTTGCACTTGTCTGTGTTCGATTCGTGAGGAATTGGTTTCCACTTCGGTGGTGCACCCATACTGGCCTACTAATGGGCTCACCACTTCTTCTTACAACCCTATCATGAGGAGTGTTATCACAAATTAAGAACTTTTGTGTGCTCTTTCCTATCAATTCATCTTGAGCATAACCACAAAGCACCTCAAAAGCATGATTACAGAAGGTAATACGCTGATCTTCATCGACAACCACAATTCCATTTCCCGAATACTCAGAGATGAGGGAACTTACCTGCAGCTGTAACTGGTCAGCCCTACGTAGTTGAAGAAATAGTACAAATACGATACCTGACAAGAACAACAGGGAAGCAAACCACCACTTCAAAGCAGGTCGCAACAACAGCATATTCTGGCTCAAAGCGGGCAGTTCAGCCAAAGCATAGTAACTGACAACAGTCCATAGCCGCCCTTCATCAGGATACCAGGACAAGGCTTGGGTAGCCACAGGCATCACTGCCTGATACCCATATGATTTCTTTTCTGAGGCATAGAACCCTGAATCATCAGCAAAAAGACCTGCTTCCAGAGCAGGATCCTCTAGGAACAAGGAAGCATTTTCCTCTCCCTCTTCGAGGAGTTCAGAGAAATCTTGTCCCCCTTGATGAATCCAAAATCCATCGTTGGCTACTAGTCCAAAGGTAATATTCTTTGTTATCGAACCCTGATAGTCACAGAGGAAGGAAAGCAGAGAACATGCATCATAGTCAACGATGACCAGACCGAAGAACTCACCTTTATCGTAGGCAGGTAGGGCAAGCACCATTGAAGGGCCTGTATGCCCATCATCAAAGCACAGCCGACTCTCCAGGCCAATCGGTGATATATACAGCGTATTGGCATCATGAGTCTTGCCAAAGGAAAACAACTCAGTTTCACAACGATCTTTCAAGGAAGAGGGATCAGAAAGAACTGCAGGGGTATTGGGAAAATGGGCAATCTTTATGATCTCCATCCCGGAGGCATCTAAGAAACGAATGTGGTTGATATGATTTTTCTTATCAGCTATCCGTAAGAAAAGCTGCTCGAGCTCAGTATGGTTATACTGAGCTGTATCCTGGACATATCGGAAAAACTCAGCCGAGTCGAAGACCATAAGAAGGTCAGACACAAACTGTGAGAAAACGGCTTCCAGCTGGTTCGTTATGATGGCGTTACCTTTTTCTTGCTCAGTTTGGAGAAGCAGGGTTGCCTGTTGTTCCAAGGACTTCTCATAGAGAGAAAAGAGGAGAAGGAACAAGACTACCAAGGGCACGACGAACAGCAGTGTCCGCTTCACAATGCTTCTCAAGTCTTTCACATGCAATTTCAACCTAAGCCATTCCTCCCAGAGAAATGAGTATAAAGTGAAAACAAGTTACTCAGCCCCAAATCTCTGCCTATAGTAGACAATACCATGGGAAAGGGGAAAAACATAGAAGATAAGACAATAATATAGGGCCTGATAGAGACCTTTCCAAAGGGGAAGATCTCTTTTACTGTCGGTCCTGCAACAAAAAGGCTACAGTAGCATCAATGATCATCTGCTGCTGTTCCATAGGAGGCAGAGTTGCCTTGTTGTCCCCTTTCTGTAGTTTGCCCTCTCCATACAGGGCGAACTGTGTGTGGTTTCCTCCTGGGATAACCAGATACTGGGTATTGGGAGGAAGAAGGGTCTTGCCCTCTTCTATGTCGGAAGGGGTGGCAAGACCGTCGTTGGAGCCGCTGATGGAGAGGACATTCAGAGCCTTGTCCTTGAGGGAGTGTTTGGCATCCGTATAGGAGGCGTACAAGATCAGGCTCTCGTAGCGGCTCTCCTTGTTTGCCAAGGCAAAGGCAGCACTGCTGCCGCCTAGGGAGAAGCCACCTAAGGCCCAATGCTCGATCTCAGGATACTGAACCGGATAGGCATGGGCAGCGTCTATGCCAAAGATGGCGAGGGAGAAAGGCATCTTGACCAGGAAGACCTGAATGCCTGCCTCTGCTATCTTTCGTCCTGCATAGGCAAAGCTCTCAGCAGCCACATTGGCCCCTTGGTAGTAGACAAGTGCTTTGGTCGCCTTGTTTGTTTTAGGGGTAAAAACGATAGTATCCTTGTTCTCTGATATGATGACCAGCTCATCCGATGCCATCGCTTGGAAGTTGATGACATTGGCAGGAGCTTCCTGGTTGAGGAAGAGCAGTATGGCACTGACTAGAATGACTAGGAGTACAAGGATAGAAATCAAGATCTTTTTCTTCATCTGTTCAGTATAAGTAACAGAGAAGCCTGTTACAAGATTTTGGACCTTCGCTTTTCTCAAATTGCCTATGGCAGACTACCCATGGTTAGCCAGATATGCGATAATTCTGCGATATAGAACTGTCGCAAAGGAACACTATGAAAGCCCATCACAGACCAATTGCCGATATACTCAACGAACTAAAGACAAACCCCAATACAGGACTGACATCCCAGGAAGCCGCAGTGAGGCTGGAAAAGAACGGTCCGAACAAGCTTCAGGAAAAACCCAAAAAAGGCAACTTTCATCGCTTCCTCCTACAGTTCAAGGATACGATGATCCTCATCCTTATCGGGGCAGCCGCCATTTCGTTTGGCTTGGCAGTGCATGAGGGCTCGGGTTTTTTTGAGCCGCTTCTGATCTTGCTCATCGTCACCCTCAATGCTATCCTTGGTGTTGTACAGGAGAACAAAGCAGAAAAGGCCCTAGAGGCCCTCAAAAGCATTACCACCGTCCATGCAAGAGTAACACGTGATGGAAGCGAGGAAGTCATTGAAGCATGGGCACTAGTGACTGGTGATATCATCACCTTGGAAGCTGGGGACATCCCCCCCTCTGATGCAAGAATACTAAGCAGTGCAAACCTCCTCTGCGATGAGTCTGCCCTTACCGGCGAATCCCTGCCGGTAGTGAAGGACAGTGAAGCTACCGTAGCAGAGGACGCCCCCCTTGGGGACCGCTTCACCATGATCTTCTCCGGTTGCCCTATCCTAGGAGGAACGGCTAAGGCTGTGGTCACCGCAACAGGGGCCGACAGTGAGTTAGGCAAGATAGCACAACTGATGGAGGACGAAGAAGAGCAGGCGACTCCCCTACAGCTTAAGCTCGCCTCCTTGGGTAAGAAACTAGGCATTGCTGCAATTCTAGCTTGTACGGTCATCTTCATCATCGGGCTTCTGGACAAGATGCCCATCAGGGAGATCTTTCTTATTGCAGTCTCCCTTGCCGTCTCGGCAATCCCTGAAGGCCTGCCAGCAATAGTAACAGTAATCCTGGCCATCGGGGTACAACGCATGGTCAAGAGCAATGCTATCATACGCACCCTGCCTGCAGTGGAGACCTTGGGAAGCGCCTCGGTCATCTGCTCGGACAAGACCGGTACCCTCACCCAGAACAGGATGACGGTAACCCAATCTTTTGAGGCAGAGACCAATACGCTAGAGCCAATTACCTCTGAGAACTCAGAAGCAATACAGAACCTCCTACGCTATGCCACCCTCTGTTGTGAAGCTACAGTAGACTTCTCCACCGATGAGCCAACGCTCATCGGAGACCCAACAGAGACCTCTATCATCATAGCAGCCAAGAAAAACGGGATTGACCAGGCCCTGTTAAATGTGGAATCCCCCCGTTTGGCCTCCATCCCCTTTGATTCGGAGCGCAAGATGATGACTTCCATCAATGAGATCGAGGGGAAGAAAGTTGCAATCGTCAAGGGAGCCTTTGAAAGCATAGCTCCCCGTTGTACGAACATCGACGAGGCAAAAGCCCAGGCGATGATGGAGGACCTCGGCAGCCAGGCTCTTCGGGTGCTCGCAGTAGCATACAAAAGTCTTGAGACCATCCCCTTAGAACTCGATAGTGAAACCATAGAGAGCGAGCTTACCTTCATGGGTCTGCTCGGCATGATAGACCCCCCTCGCGAAGAGGCAAAAGAAGCGATACGCCTCTGCAAAAAGGCCGGTATCAGGGTGATCATGATAACAGGGGACCATATTGGAACAGCGACAGCCATTGCACAGCAGCTGGGCATCCTCAACAAGGGCGAGATAGCCATAGACGGCAAGACATTGAGCCAAATGGATGAAACACAGCTCAAAGAGGCCGTGCATACCATCTCGGTCTATGCGCGGGTCTCCCCCTCGGACAAGATTCGCATCGTCAAGGCATGGCAGGATCACGGGGATGTGGTGGCCATGACCGGGGATGGCGTCAATGACGCCCCAGCTCTCAAGGCCGCTGATATCGGCTGTGCCATGGGTATCACAGGCACAGAGGTGGCAAAAGGCGCTGCTGACATGACCCTCACTGACGACAACTTCGCTACCATTGTCGAAGCGGTCAGACAAGGGCGGGGTATCTATGCAAACCTGAGAAAGGTGGTGGGATACCTGCTTTCTACCAATGTTGCTGAGTTGTTCACCGTCTTCCTTGCCATGATCATATTCCGAGAGACACCGCTTCTTTCCATGCAGCTCTTGTGGATAAATCTCATTACAGACAGTCTGCCCGCCATAGCCTTGGGCATGGAGCCGATACAGTCGGATGTGATGGGGCACAAGCCAAAAAGCAAAACCGAAGGGTTGTTCGCCAATGGCCTGACCTTACAGATCATGACCCAAGGAACCCTGTTCGCCTTGCTGACACTTGTAGCCTTCTTTATCGGTCTGCAACAGGGCACAGGCATGGTAGTGGCCAGGACCATGGCCTTCTCTACCCTGGCAATCCTGCAACTGGTGCAAGCTTTCAACATGCGAAGCCAGCACTCCCTCTTCACTACCGGCTTCTTTACGAATAAAACATTGAACAAGGCAGTTCTTGCTTCAGGATCACTATTGGCAGTCGTGCTCTTCATACCCCCAGTTGCCCACATATTCGGCCTTACGCTCCTGAGCCTTCCCCAGTATGCCATTGTCCTGGGCCTTGCCTTCCTGCCCCTTCCCATCCTGGAACTAGCGAAGAAGCTGGGACTCATCAGGTATCTTGCATAAGAACCTACAGACGGAATACATGGACAACGATGACAAAAGACAAGCACCTTCATTTCCTTAGGGAAGCGAAGGTGCTTGTCTTTTGCTCTATATGTTTTTGTTCTTGATTTTTTCTCTGACTTTACCCCTAGCATTCTATTGATACTGCTACCAGATCAGCAACTTTCTCATGGTATTTGAACCTAACAACTATACACGATAGCCTTAGCCTGAAAGCAACGCTTCACCCCAGAGCCTCAACTTCTCCTCAAAGCCCAGGGTATAGGCAGGGCTTGTGGAAGGAAGTGCGAGAAAGGTGATGTCCTTTGGATAGTAGCCGATGAGCTTCTTATACAGTGCCTCAGCTTTCTTTCCATTGAACAGCACCTTGCTGATATCCTGATGGCCTTCCAAGAAGAGCTGGAGGTCATTGGGAACCACTTCCTTATAGGCAGAATCCAAGGATCCTTCGCGTCTGAAGTTTGCAAGGACATCCCACAATGCTATATCGTGCCCTAACAGGAGCAACCATTTTTCTTCGTAAGTCTCAGCTTTCGTATCGAACAGAGCCTGCATTATCGGCCAGAACGCATTGCGTTCATGGCCGTAATACTGCTGTTTTAACAAGGAGCGCACACTTGGCCCTGTGCCTAGGATAAGCGTAAGGGAGCTTTCCCGCTCGATAGGGGGAAAGCCCTCTCTTACCCGAGGTAGCTGCACACGCTATCGGATACGGCGATGGCATCCAAAGCAGAACCGATGATGCCCCCAGCATAGCCAGAGCCCTCTCCACAGGGGAACAGGCCGGCGAGCTCGACATGCATGTTGGTATCCTTGTCACGCAGGATGCGTACAGGGCTGCTCGTCCTGGTAGAACCCGCGATGATCACTGCCTGATTGGTCAAGAAGATATGGGCCTTTTTGCCAAAGAGGGAAAATGCCGTTGCAAGACGGTCAGCAATGAAGGAAGGCAACAGACGGTGCAAGTCTGCAGAAACAAGACCCGGACCATAGGAAGAGTCAGGCAGAGTCTTGGAAAGACGATGGTTTACAAAGTCAGCCATCCTCTGGGCAGGAGCGACATGGGCCTCTCCACCAGCCTTGTAGAGCCTTTCTTCCAAAGCCTGCTGGAAGTGCATGACCCCAAGGTTCCCACTGAACTGCTCCTGAGGAAGATCCTGGGGCTGCAGCTCGACAACCATGGCACTATTGGCATATTTGGTGTTTCGTGCAGAGTTGCTCATCCCATCGACGACCAGGGTGCCACGACTATTCATCACAGGAACGACAAAGCCACCCGGGCACATGTTGAAGGAGTAGACACTACGACCTTCGACATGGGCTGAGAATACATATTCGGCAGCAGGAAGAAACTCACCTCTACCCTTTTCATTCTTATATTGGATCTGGTCAATGAGGATCTGCGGATGTTCAACGCGAACTCCAATAGCGAGAGCCTTTGCCTCGATGGCAATCTTCTCACCCTCCAGATACTCGTAGACATCCCTTGCATTCTGTCCGGTTGCAAGGATGACAGGCCCTTCATAGGTCTCTCCGCGTGCAGTGGTGACCCCGGTGACCTTACCACCACTCTTGATTAAGCCAACTACCTTGGTTGAGAAATGGACCTCGCCACCGCTTGCAAGAATGGTGTTGCGGATCTGCTCGACTACCTGTGGCAGCTTCTCCGAACCGATATGGGGATGGGCTTCGTAGAGAATATCCTCTGAAGCTCCATGCTGGCACAACAAGGCGAGGATCTTACCTACATCACCCCGCTTGGAAGCTTTGACATAGAGCTTGCCGTCACTATAGGCACCGGCTCCACCTTCACCAAAGCAGAAGTTGCTCTCGGTCTTAAGCACGTTACGAGCTGCGAGGGATGCGATATCCTTCTTGCGGTCATGCACATTCACTCCGCGCTCAAGCACTATAGGTTTCAAACCTTGTTCGATGAGGCGCAGGGCTGCAAACAAGCCGGCAGGACCTGCACCTACGACCACTACCTGCTTCTTATCTCCAACCGGGCCGAAGCTCGTCGTCTGAAACAAATCTTCTTCTGAATCTCCGGTGAAAAGACGCACTTGCATCTCCACTACCGGCGGGTTACGCCTTGCATCGATACTCTTACGAAGGATACGCATTCCCGTAACATCTTGTAGAGGCAAACCAGCCTCTTTAGCGGCCTGCTGTTGTACAGCCTTGTTGTCGCTAGCTGTCTTATCTGACAGTCTCATTGATATATCTTTAGTCATGGCTTCATTGTACTGAGCAGTCCTCCTAGAGGTCAACGCAATGGGAGCCTAAAGCGAAAAAAAGAAAGCAGGTTATACAGAGAGATCTCCGTTATGTATCTGTAGCCCCTCCCTACAACTGAGACAGTGCATCCTTTTTCTTGATCATACTTTTTGCATTATACAGCTGTAACTAATCCTCCTCTTGTGATAAGGTCTTTTCCTATGGACAGAAACCTCATCATAGGACAGTTGCTAGGGCTGCTTACCGCAGTATGTTGGGCACAGAACTCACTGGTCTACCGCCATCTGGGAACCAAGGTAGGATCGGACGCAGTAGCGCATGTACGCATGTGGATAGCCCTACCGGCCATCATCCTGCTCGCCTACTTCACAGAAGGGACCTTCTTTCCCACCAACCTCTCAACTCAGACCTACCTGGTCCTCTTTGCAAGCGGCGCCATCGGGTACTTCATCACCGACATGATGCTCTTCCATGCCTATGTATATCTCGGAGCACGTGAGTCGATGGTCATCATGACACTCTCCCCGGTAGCCACTGCCATCTTCTCCTATTTCCTCTTTGCAGAGCGTCTCAGGCCAATACAAATTATGGGGATTCTCCTGACCATCCTGGGAGTCATAACCATGGTAGTGGGCAGCAGGAGGATCAAGGGCGTGGAAAGTGAGGAGGACAAGCAGAAGTCAAAGGGCATGCTCTTTGCAATACTCGCCTCCATCCTACAGTCCATCTCGTTCCTCCTCGCCAAATACGCCCTTGATTCCACAGGGCCCGTTTCGACCAACCTCCTACGAAACGTAGGGGGTCTCATGGCCTTCATCATCTACAGCTTCATCATCAAGAGGAATGCACGAGCGCACTTTGCAGCCTTCAAGAACCCCAAATGGTTGGGCCTCCTCTTTATGGCCGCCATGATCGGGCCGGTATTGGGCATGTCCAGCCAGATGTTGGCCTTCACCCTAGCCCCGGTAGGGATCGTCACCACCATCACACAGACCACACCCATCCTCCTCTTACCCATAGACAAGTTCATACTCAAGAAAAAAATCACCGCTTCAAGCCTTTTGGGAACTTTTATCTCCATATTAGGAGTCGCTATCTTGTTTTTGGCTGCCTAGGAGGCTCTCAGGTCTATTGTACACGCATTCCCATTTTGGTACTCTTAGAGCATGAATGTACTCTCGTTAGAAAATATCTCAAAAACCCTCGATGAAGAGCCTCTGTTTACAGAGGTGAGCTTCGGTCTCGAGGGAGGCGACCATGTCGGGCTCATCGGACAAAACGGGACCGGCAAGTCCACCTTTCTGCGCCTGTTGCAGGGCGACCTGCCTCCTGACAGCGGCACCATTGCAACTGCTAGGGATACGGAACTTATCATGCTCACCCAGCAGATTATGTTCAGTGAGGCGGATACTGTTCGCTCCTACCTCTACAAGGGGGAAGGAAAGCGCATTGCGCTCGTGAACTCCTACCACCAGGTAATTGACAAGAAACAGGACAGCCAGACCAAAAGGGAGCTCATCTCCCTTACCGAGCAGCTCGACCTTACCCAGAGCTGGAACCTGGAAAGTGACTACACCTCCCTCCTTGGGGAGCTCGGCCTCTACGACAAGCTTGATGAGCCCATACAGAACCTCTCCGGGGGCATGCAGAAGAAGGTAGCCATAGCCCGGGTGCTCTGTGCCCAACCTACCCTGCTGCTCTTGGATGAGCCGACCAACCATCTCGACATCGAGACCATTGAGTGGCTGGAGAAGTACCTCAAAGACAGCAACATGACCATGATCATAGTCACCCATGACCGCTACTTCCTCGATGCGGTATGCTCATCCATCCTGGAACTCGACCGTGGCAGCATGTACCTGCATCCGGGTTCCTTCAGCGCCTTTCTAGAACGGCGGGCAGAGCGTCTCTCCATGATGCAAAAGGAGCAGGACAGGCTCTCTGTTGTCTTGCGTAGGGAACTGCAGTGGCTCAAACGGGGCCCCAGGGCAAGGACAGGCAAGGATACCAACCGCCAGGACCGCATCAAGGCTATGGTCGCAGAGCAGAAGGATGTTTCGGAGACAGTCCAAAGCAGCTTCAGCTCCTCGAACAGGCGGATGGGAAAGAAAATCCTGGAAGTGCGAAACCTCGCTAAAAAGTATGGCGATAATCCTGTTGTCACAGACTTCTCCTACTCCTTCACCAAGGGGCAGAAGATAGGGGTGGTGGGACCCAACGGCTCAGGCAAATCCACCCTGCTGGACCTGCTTTCAGGGCATGCCAAAGCCGACAAGGGCGAACGTGATGCTGGGATAAACACTGTCTTTGGCTACTATGACCAGGAGGGACGTAACCTCAACAGCAACAAGGGAATGCTGGAGTTTATCCAGGATATCAGTGAGAGGATTACCCTCAGCGAAGGTCAGATTGTCACCGCAGCTAAGTTTTTGGAAATCTTCGGCTTTCCTGCAACCATGCATAGAAGCTCCATCGCATCCCTCTCAGGTGGAGAGAAGCGCAGGCTCTACCTGATCTCCCGCCTTGTAGCGGATCCCAACTTCCTGATGCTTGACGAGCCGACCAACGACCTGGACCTGCCCACCATGGAGAATCTTGAGCAATATGTGCAGGACTTCAGCGGATGCTCCCTGGTCGTATCACATGACAGGGCCTTTCTTGACCTTACCTGTGACGAGCTCTTTGTCCTGGATATGGAGGGGAACATCGGCTTCTATCCAGGGCCCTACAGCGAATGGAGGGCCTTTGAGCAGGAGAAGAAGGAAGAGGCACAACAGAAAGCTCTTGCAGAAAAGCAGCTGGCAAAACCTGAGCTTTCATCCCGGAGAAATGAAAAAAAGGGACTGAGCTTTAAGGAAAACAGAGAACTGGAGATGCTCAACAGCGAGATGGAAAAGCTCCATACCCTGCAAACAAAGTTGGAAGAGAGTTTTTCTGATGCCCAGGAGACAGAGCTCGGTACCCTTGCAACAAGGACAGAGACCTATCATAGGAACAACGAGACACTAGAAGGGATGGAAGACCGCTGGCTGGAGCTTTCAGAAAAGGAGTAGCACATGAAAAGCAGATTTTCTCTGATCCTATTGCTGCTAGCCTGTATTATTCCTCTTCATGGAACACAAATCACCCACCTGCATATGGGAATGGGAAACGACTATTATACCATGGGCCTGGGAGACAACCTCGATGATGGGCTCTCTTTTGGATCACATTTTATGGTAGCGTTCCAGGATGAAATATTTCTCAAGATTGATTTTCTGGGATTCACAGACAGGTTCTCAACCGAATATAGGTATGACCAGAGCAACATTAACCTCTATGCACCTCTTAGATTTACCTTGGAACCCTTCATCTCAACCTTCACGCCATTGGTAGGCATGACCCTCGAAGGCGATTTTGGCTTTGACAGGATACAGAACAATGTCCACCAGAGAATGGACCTCCCCCCCCTGAACCTCACGTATGACAATGAAGCAACAACTACCCATCTCAACCTAGGCTCCACCATCCAAGCGATGCTTCCCCTGGGCTGGTCGAAGATAGGTCTGGAGGCGTCTTTTCTCCGTACCTTTGGCTGGGAGAACTCCATCCAAACTCTTGCTGTCATCAAGTTGGGCAGCGCCCTCACCTTGAAGGGAGGCTTCTCTTTCATGCAAGACTTAGGAGAAGGACTGGCCCATGACACGATGATGGATCGCATGAACGGACCGACGTTCTCCTATTTCTTCGATGGAGGTCTCATAACCAACTCATGGATCTATCATGTAAATAGCGGCACATCCTACGGAGTCGTTGGCATCGATGTCATGCAGCTCTTCCAACCGGTCACCTATGACCATACTGACTTCACCTACTCCCTGGGGACTGCCGTTGACATGGTGGGGCACCTGAACAAGACCTTCTCCCTAGCCTTTGGGCCGGTCATCTGGCAAATACAGAAAAAGGACGGGCCCATGAAAAATGATCAGGAAGTCCCTCAAAGGCGTATGACCGTGGCTTCCTGGATGATAGGGTATCAGAAGGAGTGGGAATCAACCAACCTAGTTCACCCCTATCTGGAAGCTTTGTGGGGCTTTCAGCGGTTTCTCCTGCAGGAAAGCCTGATCAATGACAATATAGAGGCGATCAAAGGTACCGTAGCTTTGGAGGGGGGGATCAAATTCGGGCGCGATGGACAGTGGGTTGCAAAGAACAACTGCTACCGTCCGAGACTTTCCGCCTCGATCCAGTATGTCTTTGACACCAAGACCCTCATGGCGGACGATGCCTTTGCCAAGCATGTCGGACCATGGATATTCCTCATTGGAATTGGGCTAGATATCGGAAACGACCCCCATCAGAGAAGCGGGGTATCCTTGGTGACCAATAATGTTCCACCATTGAGCCCGACAGATAAACTGAACTTCCCGTCCCCTACCCTATAGGCAAGGGCGACAAAGGGCCTGACATTCAAGCCGCTGCCCAATACCATAGAGGCGGTCAATCTTCCTGAGATTACTACCTCTTTATCCCAACTCAAAGATGCATCATCAAGATAGAATGCACTCTGGGCTGTCAGGGTAAGGCCAAGGCCCGTCATTCCCCCATACGGTATAGGTTGGTCTAGCAAGCCGAAGGGAATGTGATACCGCACAGAAAGGCGTGCCTTTGCATCCGCATCAAGACCAGAATTACTATCAGAATTAAGAAAGCCCTCATACAGCAGGGCATCTTTCAGTTTCGCTGTGCTGTCCCATGCAGCATCGAGGCTCAAAGCTAGCATCTGTGAAGAAGAGAACAGACGCGTCTGTCCTGCCAAAGACCCAAATACACGATATTGATCAGGCTTTAGTGAATTCATACCCATAGTCTGCAAAGTCAAGGAAGTAGAACCATAGGGGGCACCAAAGAAATCCTTAGGCCTGGAACGAGACTTGACCTGGTAGCCAAGCAAAGCTGAGGGGGAATACAGGATCTCACCAACTTGGGTGCCAACCTCTAGGGAGCTGCGAAGGAAGAGGAGCTGGGAATTGTACAGGGAAGCCTGGTACAGCAAAGGCAGGGTGAGGCTAAGGATTGCTCGCGTCTCCTTGTCAAAGGATGCTTGCAAGCCCACAGAATAGGGGCCTGGATTGTACAGATAGTCAAAGGATCCTACCAATCGGGCATTGGGCAGATCCCAGCCTGCCTGAGCTGTGAGAAGGTGTCGCCTGAGCAGGCTCTGGCTATGCATCCATAGCCCTGGCTGAAACTTGTTATCCACCGTGACAAAAGGAAAAGGAAGGACCAGATTGAGGCGCAGGTAGTCTACAAAGCTCTTTTGTGGGAAGACAATCCCTTCAGCTCTGATAGAACCTTGATCAGGGAGAAGTGGCCCTTGCATTATAACGGGCGTAGGACTAAGCATTGCAAAGCTCACTCGCTTCAAGGCGATCCCCTGAGAGCGGTAGGTCTCATACAGCAGCTCATCCCCTACAATGCGTGCCTTCAGAATGCCTTGGGGGTCAGAGAGAAGCTTTTCAATCGCTCCTGATAGGAGGTCATACCTGTACAAGCCCAAAAATTCATCATTATCAGAGACAAAGAGCAGTTTCCCATCATCTAGATTGACTGGAGAGCGAATCTCACTTCTTGTTGGAGGAACTAGGGTTGTCACTCCCCCCTCCAAATCGATGGCGAGCAGGGATGAGTTACCCTGTACAATCTCAACAACAACGATAGTTTTGTCTGCCGCTATGACGGGTTCAAAGACAGAGCCTAGAGGATTGTCATAGAGGCGAATGACCTCCCCTGTCTCTGGATCGATGCGGACAAGGCAGTGCCTGTCCCCTGTGCGCTCGATGGCAACCAACAAGAGGCCATCTTCACTGA
>Ga0209414_1000913_pt1 | contig 14264 bp, 10 predicted proteins | sample LakVidmifraction_4_FD_181154 | JGI IMG/M metagenome (GOLD analysis project Ga0209414, IMG submission 181154) | Hypersaline microbial communities from Lake Vida, Antarctica - Brine Hole Two &gt;0.2 micron (SPAdes) (version 2) | ecosystem: Environmental > Aquatic > Non-marine Saline and Alkaline >... | reverse complement strand
CATCAATCCAATGCCCATCGTGGTTTTCCAACATGTATTTATATTGGTTACGTTCTGGCTGTGAAAAATGCAGACCAGCGTAGGTAAAAGTCATCGTATTTTGATTGTGCTTATAATTTGTGTGCTTTTCTATAGCTTGCTCCTTATTGAACATCTCCACTTTTGAAATTACCGTTTTAGGTAGTTTTTCGTTCAAGGTCAGGGATTCTGGCTTAAACCAGTTCACACCATCAAGCCCTCCAAAATATAGAGTGCCATCGTCTGCTTTATAATAAGTGCCAGTGTTGAATTCAAAGGCCTGCAACCCACTATATTTTCCGTAGATTTCCAGTTTCAGTTTCCCATTGTGTAATTTAAACTCAAAAATACCTTTATTGGAACTCAACCATAAACTGTTGTGGCTTGCGGGTAAAATTCCGTAGATAACCAAATTCGGGAAACCGTCGTTCTTATTATATACTGAGACCGTTTGGGTTTTAGGGTCATAAGATTTTAAACCTTTACCATTGGTGCCAATCCACAGCAATCGACCGTCAAAATACAAGGATTTGATTTTATCTGGAATCGCATTAATTTTTTCAACCGTATCGGTTTTGCTGTCCAATTTAAAAAGTCCATCATCTTCGGTGCCAATCCAAAGGTCATCTTTACTGCCCTTTTCAACTGTTCTGATATTATTGGAACTTAAAACTGAGTTAGCCGAATTATACGATTTCAAAATCCCATTTTTTCTATGGAACAGCAGCAGTCCGCTATCTCGTGTACAAAGCCAAACGCGATGTTCACTATGCCGATATATTTTCCAAATGGTCTTATTTTTAAGCTCATCAAAATCAACAAAACTTTCTGGATCCTGCATAATTTGAAGTCCTTTGCCCTGGAAACCTATCCAAAGTTCGCCTTTTTCAACATACAGACTCATCACACGGTCGCTGGCTAATTTTGAATTGTTGACCGTATAGGTTTTATATAGCTCTATGGAAGGATGAATTGCAGTAAGCCCTTTGCCAGAAGTGCCAATCCACATCGTATTGGTATCATCTAAGATAATGGCACGCACAACATCTACCGAAACATTTTTAGGCACCTGATCATTGGTGATGAGATTAAATTTTTTGAGATGTTCATCATAATAACTCAAACCTGCACCATCGGTTCCCACCCAAATCGTGCCCGCAAAATCTTCATATAAACAGAGCACATCGTTATAGTGCAAAGCAAAAGGATCATTTTGATTTTCGGTAAAATGAGCTATTTGATTGGCTTCTATATTTAACACATAAAGTCCATTGCCATAAGTAGCGATCCACAGTCTTGCTTTATGATCTACCATAACATCTTGAATATTCAAGGCAGAAGGCAAGTCTGGATGTTCAAACCTCTGGAAAACAGTATCCTGTTTGCTTCGATAAAAAAGACTATTCTCGAAGCTGCCCATCCAAATCGTCTCATTCTTAGACAATGCCATAGCACTAAAATTCGTGAAATTATGCGCTACTTTTACTACTGAAATTCCATTCGCATCCATTTTAAAAAGTGCTTCGGAAGTAGCGATGTATATCTCGTCTTTAGATTCCAAAAAATCATAAATAGAAACCTCTTTCAGTTCATTTTCAAACAAACGGATGGTATCCTTAGTAACTGCATCTATTTTATACAGTCCCTTACCAAAAGTACCAATATAATGGTCCTTTTTATGGTCCTGAAATATCACACTCACGTCCTTGATGTTCTTGACTTTTGAAAAGGTTTCGGTTTGCGTATTGAATTTTTCTAAAATGCCGGAGTTGCTCACAATCCATAGTTGACCATCTCGATCTATAATGGTTTTGCCCAGTTTACTATAACCTGGTCTCGTCACATCTTCAAATTGTTTATTGAAAAAGATAAACTGCTTTCCGTCGTATTTATTAAGACCATCTTGGGTAGCAAACCATAAATAACCAGTGGAGTCCTGGGCAATGCTCACCACACTGTTCTGTGACAAGCCTTGTTGTACCGACAAGCTTCTAAACGAGATTTCATCGCTTCCCTGAGCCATCAATATAAACGGAAATGAACGTCTATACAACTATAGGAATGTTTGTTATAAAGAGAGTGATCGATTGCGCTTTTCGTCAGATAATAAAATGTCCTTTCGTTGGTATGATGAAGGTTGTACTATACAAGAGTATCTAATTGGACGATACAATGTGCAGAATAATATTTTAAAAGTCAATTTGGAAGACATTAGTCCACATCAAGATAGTCCATTTCCACCTATTACGGAATACAGAATAGTTCAAATTAATTCTACTACTTTGAAACTTGAGGAGATTCCTGCTGATTATAGGCGTAATCGGGATGAAGTAATACCTGGCGATGAGTCTTTGGTTTTTGTTTTTATGAAGCTCGATTGAGTTGATTATAAATTTAATCTCGTTTATGATCACAAGCAATCGGATGAAAAACTTACTTTAAAATCAACATAACTTATATTCCTTGCTTTAAAACCCCTTTGACCAAATCGCCCATTTTTTCCAGCCTTTGTGGGATTTGGATAAACGGCAATGTCTTTACTTGAAATGGAAACAATAAAATTGGCGTTTTATTTTAAGTTTTAATGTTGCAACATATTTATTATCACTTTTGTTCCAGATGGGTCACCGTCCTTATCTATTTTATCAATTATTTTATAATTTATTTTTTCCGTATAACTTTGATTAAACAGTTCTATCCGCTCTTTGATGATTTGCATGCCCATGCTTTTGTGAGGTTTTTGTATGCTTTTCTTTGCGGTTTTATTTCTGCCTACCCCATTGTCTTCAATAACGATTTGTAAGTTTTTTGAATCGGGTATTATTTTTATAAGAAGGAGTTTTTTATCAGATTTACTGGGCAATAAGCCATGCCAAATGGCATTTTCTATAAAAGGTTGCAACAACAATGGAGGTATAACCGCTTCATTAATTTTGGGAATGTCATCCCCTTTTACATCAAACGTAAAACCATCTTCAAACCTGTTTTCTTCCAGCATCAGGTAATAATTGGTTAGTTTAAGTTCTTCCTGTAGCGAAATGACATATTCCTTGGATGTTTCCAACACCATTCTTGTATAGCGACTGAATATCTTGAGATATTTTATGGCTTTTAAGTTCTGTTCACTCTGGATAAGATAGGTGATGGCGTTAAGGCTATTAAACAAAAAATGGGGGTTTACCCGTAGCCGTGATACCAAGATTTCAGATTGAGCTAAATTGCGCTCAAAAATAGCATTCATTTTTTCTTTTTCGGTTTTTTGGATGCGGGCAATAGCCTTTTTCTTGGTGCGATAATTCCTGTATTGCATTAAAAGAATTATAAGCAACATTACAAAGCCCACAGCCAAAAGAACCATAGTTATCCTGCGCCGTTCAGATTGTTGTTCTTGGCTCTGCATCGCCGTTAGTTGTAGGGCTTTGTCCTTTTCCAATAATTGAATTTGATTCTCTTTCTTCTCGAGATTATACTTCCTTGTGAGAGCTTCTATTCTAATATTTTGGTCGGTAAGCTTAATGCTGTCTTCAAAGGCTTCAGACTGCTTATAATAGTACAAAGCTTGTTTATAATTACTTCTGTTTTCTGAAATTTGAAACAGTTTCATAGAGGTTATGCGAACAAATTCATTTTGCTGAAGTTCTTTTGCTAAGGCGAGGGATTCCAAAAAATAATCTTCTGCTTGCTTAAAATTGTTTTGCTCAATCTCAATATTCCCTAAGCTGATTAGGATTTCTGATAGTTTGTGCCGGTTATTTAAAGAATTAAAACGACCATAAGCATTTTCAAAATAAGACGCAGCTTTCTCTAAATTTTCACCTTCCTTCGAGTAAGCGAGCCCCATAAATTGATAGGTAATGGCCAGCCCAAACTCATCTTCTATTTTTTTATTGAGCTGAAGTAATTCATCCAAATAGTCGCGTGCAGTATTGTATTCTTCCCTGTTGATGTAGTAATCACTTATGGAAAGGTAGTTAATCGCCATTCCCAAAGTATTCCCACGTGTTTTTTCAGTCTCCAGGGCACGTTCAAAATATTGTAAGGCTTCATCTTCACGCCCGGGAATATTGCCAAGCGCATTTCCAATTCCATTACTCGAAATCGAAATATTCCTGAGGTCGTTCTCCTTTTCGGCAATCTTCAAAGCCTTCATAAAATAAGAAACAGACGTCGCATACTTTTGACGGTATCTGGCTGCCACTCCCGCGTTATTTGCAAACCTCATTTTATAATAGGGCTTTACCTTTTTATTTTCCACAAGATCAAAAGCTTTGACGTGTAGATCCAACCCCTGCTCATAATGTTGATGAAACCGATAAAGAAGTCCAAAATTATCTAAGGCTGTGGCATATAAAAGCGTGTCTTTAAATTGGAGTGCTCGTTCAACGGCATCTTCAGCGTAAGCATATTCTTTCTTTTCACTATGCTGTTTTCTATGGATCTCCCTTGAGAGTTCAATTTCATGTATTATCTTTAGCGAGTCATTGGTTTCTTGATTGTACAACGATCTAATACTGTCAAGACGCAATTTTGACTGGGCGGTGCACCCTGAAAACTTTAGTAGAAAGAAACATAACAGCGAGCCTAGCAGAAGTCCGAAAAATTTACTTTCTGAACGATGTGAGATAAAAGTAAAATTCAAATTAATTGGATTAAGTGATTTTATGTTTAGAGCTAAAAAAAGAATTAACTTTCACTACGTATTTACCGTTTTACAACTAAATTGGCACGTTTAATATATCTTATTTTGATATGTAAAGTGATAGCATATAAAATTTCGGTTTAACCGAATTATTTTTAAAGTTAACTTTTATTTAGGAAACATTAAAAGAAAACCAAACAAAACCGGTATTTGCATTTTGCACCTCAAGCTTCAAATGTTTTGATTTAGTGACGTTTAAATCAGAATGCAAATTCAATTTCGGTGCCCGTAGGTTGTTCTTTTTTATTTTTCAAATCATTGATTTTAAAGAAATAATTAAATCCATATTTTTGGTTGAAATGATTGAGCCGCTCTTGATTTAATTTCAGACCAATCGATTTCTTTTGAAAAGACTTTCTCCCAATATTTTCTTTTGATTTTTCGCGACCAATACCATTGTCGCGAATTTTTAGAACCACCGTGTCTTTAACTTTCGATAAAATTAGATCGATACACTTTTTACCTTTGATCAACATCAGGCCGTGCCAGATAGCGTTCTCTATAAACGGTTGCAGGATCATTGGCGGAAGCGCTATATTATTGAGATTGATGTTTTCTGGATTTTTAATTTTTAAGTTTATTTTTTCTTCAAACCGAATATTCTCAATACTCACATATAGTTCTAAAACGTTTAATTCTTCTTCTAAGCTTATTTTTTCTACGCGGCTGCTTTCAAGAATGTTACGAATAAGCTTTGAAAACTTGTTAAGATAATACACTGCTTTCTCCTTTTCATTATCAATCAAAAACACCTTAATCGAGTTGAGGGCATTAAAAATAAAGTGGGGATTCATCTGGCTTTGTAGAGAAACTAAATGAAGCTGGTGGATCTCCTCTTCAAATTTAGATTTAAGACGTGCAATCCTTTCTTCTTCAGCCTTGGTCATCATGGCTAAGTTTTCAATTTCTTTTTCTTTCAATTTTTCTTCCAGGATTTCGTTTTGTCTTTCTTTGATCTGTTCGTTTTCTAAAGATTTTTGGATTAGGGCATTGTTGATTTGCTTGACCTTGTAGGCCAAACCAAGTGAGAATATAAACTGTTCAACAAAAATGCCAGCATAGAAGAGCATGAACGGCTTTATATTGAAAAATCGCCATCCCATGATAGGGAAGAAAAGCGCGATCATCGCTAAAATAATGAAAATGCTTCCGCCAGCAATAAAGAAATATTTCAATTTTCCTGGAAGTGAGAAAGCTTTAAAAAGAGTGTAAACCCCAAACAAAAATAGAATGGGCACAAATACATAAATGTAAAAATTGTCAAACAGCTCAGGATTTTCTGTAAACATGGCGTAAACAAAAACCAGAGTACCGATTACGAAAGCTATGCCGACAATCTTAATGATGAACCGGTAAAATGCATAGAGGTGTTTTCTGACATCCAAAAAATAAAGAAAGAAAAGAAAATAGGAACAATTATAGATTACCTGAGAATACCAGCGAAGAGATTCAAAGGGTGTCTTAAAAAGCTCGTCGCGCCAAGCCAAATCGTAAGGACTAATAAGAACAAAGTAAAATAACAAGAAAAATGTATAGACCCCGTAGAATAAGAAGCTTTTCTCTTTAGAGTTGTATCCAATAATTAGACTAATAATGCAGAGAATGGTTAAGGCAGTTACCATCAATTGCCAAAGGAAAAGCGTAGGCACAAATGTCATGAAGAATTAAATTTTAGAGGTGATTAGATGATTACATAATTTTAATGGTATTGTTTTTTTTATAACGGGGATTTAGTAACGCAGTAATTGATTTTAATTCGAGGCTTCTCAAATCTCAATAAGAACAAGCTTGATTTACACCGCGGTTTCGACAGTGCTAAACCTGGCAACGCCGAATTCTATCATTTATTAGTACGTAAGTGACAGTTTACTTACATTAAATTTTATCTAAAAATTCAGATTTTCTGTTACGGGAGACTGGAATTTTTTTTTGATTATCAAGAATCACATAACCATCTGTTTTTAAGTATTCACTTACCTTTTTCAGGTTGATGACGTAACTGTTGTGTACCCTAAAAAAATCATCATCAGGTAAAATTGAATTTATCTCTTTTAATTTTTTTGAAATGAATAATGATTTTTTATCTGCTAAATGAATTTTGCAGTAGTTGCCATCGCTCTCGCAAAATTCAATATTTTCAGTATCTATAAAAACCAATTTGCCCTCAACGGGAATGGCGATGCGGTTGTTATTGTGAGATCGCAAACGTTCCTCTAAAGCATCATAAGTTCGCGCATTTTTTTTATCGGCTTTAAGTTTTTCAATTGTGCTAACTAAATCATCAGAATCAATTGGTTTTAATAAATAATCCATGGCGTTTTCCTTTATGGCTTTTACGGCATATTGGTTATAAGCCGTTACAAAGACCACACAAAACTTACGTTTTTTAAAATGGTCTAAAAGTTGAAATCCGTCCATTTCCGGCATTTCAACATCCAGGAACACACAATCTGGGTCGTTGCGCTTCAAATAAGAAATGGCTTCATTTGGATCGGTAAAAGTTTTCAAAACTTCTACACCTTCACAAAAATTAGCGATTTCCCATTCCAGGCTTCTGATGGCTTTAGGCTCATCATCTATCAAAATGATTTTTAATATTGACATAGAGTGTAATAAATAGTGTCCTAAAGTTACTTAAAAAAATAGGTTGACAATGCGAGAATTGTATAGCTGGTATAAAAAACTTTGTATTTGGCTTAAATCCATTGCTTTTTGGCGAACACGCAAATAGGTTAAAATTAGGGAATACCAATTATCTTCAAAATCATACCTGTTATAAAGTGTTTAGCTCCAAACATACATTGTCTCATTGAATTTTAAGTATTTATACCAATATTTATCTAAACAGAAAAATTATGGAACAACAAACAAACAAATCTAATATGCATTCAGAAGAAGCCACCAATAATATGAATATGGAACTTACTACTGAAGAAAAAAATATTGCGATTATCGCCTATATCACAGTGATAGGTCTGATTATCGCTTTTATAATGAACAGTGACAAAAAAGCAGTCTTTTCAACCTACCACATCAAACAATCCTTGGGATTAGCCGCTACTGGATTAGCTTTATTTGTGGTTGGAATGGTACCAATCCTGGGTTGGTTAATTAGTTTCTTCGGGTCGTTAGGACTGCTTTATTTATGGATTATGGGCTTGGTCAACGCCATCAATGGCAAACAAAAACCCGTGCCATGGCTAGGTGAAAAATATGAAGAATGGTTCAAGAATATTTAAAATCAGTAATGAACAACATAGTATCCATAACCAATTATTTATGGGTTCACAATTATATTTTAAATTAAAAAGAATGAAATTACTACACACCCCCCTATTACTTTTATTATTGGTCATAGCATCATGTTCTAGTGATGATGAAGGAACCGATCCTACAATTCCCGAAACAACAACCTATCAAGTTTCTATAAGCGCTTCCCCAAGTAATGGCGGAACCGTCTCACCGGAAAGTGGAAAACATGAAAAGGGTAACGAGGTAGATATTACCGCCACTCCGGCTGACGGCTGGGAGTTTAAAAATTGGAACGGGGATTATGAGGGGATCAGCCCTTCGGCTACCATCACCATTGATGAAGCTAAAAACATTACAGCCAATTTTTCAAAAGTAGAAGAGATAACCTATGCTTTAACAGTGACTATTGATGGCGAGGGAATGGTTGTAGATGAGCAGGGCGATCAGGTGCCCGATGGAGAATATGGATCTGGAACAGTGTTACAGCTCACGGCCGAGGCTAAGGATAACTGGGAGTTTGATGAGTGGCAGGGGGATATTACTGGCACCGAAAATCCCGTTGAAATTACGATAGATGAGGTTAAAGGCGTAACGGCTGTGTTTGAAAAAAGTAAAGCGCTGTTTTATTTGGCAGAGAATGGCGTAACTGTAAAAGCTCCGAACGCTGCAGTGGGAGAAACCGGTATTGTAAATGGTATTATCTATACTAAACGTTCTGTGGACCAAATTACTACGGGCAATGCGGAGACCACCTGCACGAGTGGCATAACAACTATGTTAGACATGTTCAAAGATGCCGATACCTTTAACGGAGATATCAGCCATTGGGATGTGAGTAACGTAACAAGTATGTTCCGTATGTTTAAAAACGCCAAATTGTTTAATGGAGATATCAGCAACTGGGATGTGAGCAACGTAATAGATATGTACAGTATATTTTACAATGCCAATAACTTTAACGGGGATATAAGCAATTGGGATGTAAGCAGCGTAACAAGCACCTCCAGTATGTTTTTCGATGCCAGTAACTTTAACGGAGATATAAGTAGCTGGGATGTGAGCAGCGTAACGACTATGCGATTCATGTTTCAGGGCGCTACCTTGTTTAACGGGGACATAGGTAACTGGGATGTGAGCAGCGTGACGAGGACCTCCAGTATGTTTTTCGATGCCAGCAACTTTAACGGGGATATAAGCAATTGGGATGTGACCAATGTAACAAATATGAAAAGCATGTTTGCTAATGCCGAAAATTTTAACGGGGGTATAAACAGCTGGGACGTCCATAATGTAACGGATATGCAAACTATGTTTAGCGGAGCCAGCAGTTTCAACAATGACATTGCCAACTGGGACGTAAGCAGCGTAACGGAAATGGATTATATGTTTAACAATGCAACCATCTTTAATCAGGACCTCAGCAGCTGGTGTGTGACAAATATTGACACTAAACCTAATTATTTTGCAAACGGCAGTGCTTTAAGCGGTGGCAATGAACCAGACTGGGGTAACTGCCCGTAAAACTAACAAAAGTTATGTGGCGCATCTGTGGATGCGTCCATAAAAAAGCAGTTAAACTGAAAAAACTTTAAAATACATGAAAACATTATCACTTTATTTCAAACCCCTAATACTTCTACTCATGCTGGGCGTCGCCTTTAGCAGTTGTAGTACCGATGACGGCCCTCAAGCAGAACCCGAAATCATAACCCATCAAGTGTCCATAACCGCCTCCCCAAGTAATGGCGGAACCGTCTCACCGGAAAGTGGAGAACAGGACAATGGTACAGAGGTAGATATTACCGCCACGCCGGCTGACGGCTGGGAGTTTAAGAATTGGAACGGGGATTATGAGGGGATTAGCCCTTCGGCTACCATCACCATTGATGAAGCTAAAAACATAACAGCCAATTTTTCAAAGGAAGAAGAGATAACCTATGCTTTAACAGTGACTATTGATGGCGAGGGAACGGTTGTAGATGAGCAGGGCGATCAGGTGCCCGATGGAAATTATGGCGCCGGAACAACGGTCCAGCTCAGGGCAAGGGCTAATGATAACTGGGAATTTAAAGAGTGGCACGGGGATGTAACTGGCACCGAAAACCCCGTTGAAATTACTATAGATGAGGCTAAAGATGTAACGGCTGTGTTTGTAGAACAAAGTAAAAACCTTTTTTATCTGGCAGATAATGGAGTAACCATAAAAGGTCCGGAAGCTGCTGTGGGAGAATCGGGTGTTGTAAATGGGATTACTTACACCAAACGTTCTGCCGAACAGATTACCACCGGCAATGCTGAGACCACCTGCACCAGTGGCATAACGAATATGAGTTATTTATTTTTAAATGTTAGTGCCTTTAACGAAGATATAAGTAGCTGGGATGTGAGCAGTGTAACCGATATGAGTAAGATGTTTGTTCAGGCTCGTGCTTTTAATGGAGTCCTAAATAACTGGGACGTAAGCAACGTAACAGATATGAGCAATATGTTTGGGGGAGCATCTTCTTTTAATAAGGATCTCAGCAGTTGGGATGTAAGTAGCGTAACAAATATGAGTGAAATGTTTAGTAATGCTGAGTCCTTTAACAGTGATATAGGCGATTGGGAAGTAAGCAATGTAACAAATATGGCGAGAATGTTTCAGCAGGCTCTTATTTTTAATGGAGACCTAAATAACTGGGACGTGAGTAGCGTCACGGATATGAGTCATATGTTTAAAATAGCTGAGACTTTTAACCAAGATCTGAACAATTGGAATATTAGTAGTGTAACGAATATGGGTTCTATGTTTTGGGGAGCTTTATCTTTTAACCAAAATCTGGATAACTGGGATGTAAGCAACGTAGAAAGTATGGCCGCAATGTTTCGGCATGCTGTGGATTTTAATGGCAATATAGGTAGCTGGGATGTAAGTAGCGTAACGGATATGACATCTATGTTTTGGAAGGCTGGCATTTTTGATGGAGATATAAGCGATTGGGATGTAAGCAACGTATCGGATATGTCTACCATGTTGTTTAAAGCAAGTTCCTTTAACAGGGATCTGAGCGATTGGTGTGTTTCTCTTATTGATACTAGATATCAGCACGGCTCTTTCGCAGTCGGCAGCCAGATCATTCATGAGCCGATTTGGGGTACCTGTCCAGGAAACTAACGTAAAACTATTAAAGTTCAGAAAAAATAAATAATTAAAAAATGCTCATTATTATCCCGGATGCGGGCCGGGAGCTTTACGATTTTAATTTAAAACCATGAAGATGATACAACCAATACGAAAAAGACTACTGTTCATGCTGCTCATTAGCGCTGCCTTTATCAGTTGTAATAATAAAAATGAAGCATCAGATAATGATACAAAAAAGAAGGTAGCTGATGATACAAAAGAGAAGGTAACTGATGCAGACCACACCTTTGATATAAGGTTGGTAAAGGGATCTGAAATTATCGAATATTCGGAGATTATACCTAGTAAAGAAGGAGGTGCGCTATACAGCGACCAAAAATCGCCAACAGGTGAACAAGGAGATCGGGAACGTACTATTCTAATGATTATAGGAGAGGATTACAACAATGGCGAAGCTGGTGTTTTTGGCAACTTTAGAGTGGATGAAAACTGGAAACCTATAACAGCTATTAAACATGCAGCAAAAAATGCATCTTTTTTGTCGATTAGGCCTAAAGCGGACGGCGATAATTATGGCGCTGTTTCCGGCACCCTGAATTTTTCAAATCTAAAATTTGTCTTATATACATCACAAAATGGTGCGGCCTGCTTTGAACTCGATTTTGAAGGTGAATTCCAAAAGAACAATAACAAAGGAGACATTTACCAAGGTTCCGGTACTATCATTCTCAGTCCTAAAAGAGCTATGGGTGTTTATAAAAAAAAGTAGTCCATTTATATGTATGAAGGACGAGCAATAACTTGCATACCGAGACCTCATCAAAACCAAAACTATTAAAGTGGCAACACTGATTGTTGATAAACTTTAAGTTCAATTCCAAATGCTGCTTCTCAATGATAGATTAAAGTGTACCGAAACCTTCACGAAAGAAGGAAACCTTAAATCTAAATTAAAATTAAAATTAAATCGAAGTTAAATTAAATTTATCATGAAAAAACAAAAACTGATTATCGCAAGCTTTAGCTTATTTCTTTTAAGCCTTATTCCTTTAACGGCAAACGCTCAAGAAATAGAAACCCGTATTGGCGGCATGTTGACCTACGGTACCGAAATCGAAAATATTGGAGTAGGAGTCAATGCTGAATTCGGGATCATGGACAAGCTCAGCATTTCGCCGAGCTTTATTTATTACTTGCCAAAAGAAACAGGTCCAATAAAAGTGAACTGGTTTGAGTTCAATGCCAATGCCAATTACTATTTTCTTCAAGACGAAAAATTTGATTTTTATGGTCTTGGCGGGCTAAACTATACGCACGTCAATGTTAAATATGACGGGCCTACATTTGAAGGCCTCGGCGGAAGTGTTAACGGTGGTGATGGTCGTATAGGCCTTAACATTGGTGGTGGTGCAAATCTTAACTTAGGTGGAAATATCACACCGTTCGCGGAGCTTAAATACGTCATTATTGATGGCAGTCAACTCGTAATCGCTGTAGGTGTAAAGTTCAATATTTAGTCAATAGAATTCCCCGAGGCTCTGCCTCGGGTTTAGCATTGATACCATAAAGTACACTATAAGAAACAAGATTCAAGGACAAAGAGGCAAACAAAAAAGTATAGATTCTTGGATCTTATAGCGCAGCGATCTTGTTTCTGATACCTCAATGGCTCTGCCTCGAAGTAGTTCATTTAAATACAATTTTTTAAAATATAATATAAAAAAACTTTAAAATGAAAACTTCTAAAATAAATTCAATTATTTTTTTCCTATTTCTTGGTTTAGCCTTTGGTAGTTGCAGCAGCGATGACGACAAGGATCCGGAAATTGAGAATTCGGGGCCACCCACAGAAGAACAGGTACACCAAATTGAGGTCATGTTGGTTGATATTATCCTGGATTCGGGACGGGATTTTCCACAATTTGGACAAACCCAAAGGCGACCATTTAAAACCAATGATTTAAACGACCTCTTGGACGGTCCCAATGATTATTTGGAAACCGTGAACGATACAGGAGGATTAAAGGTTCGTTTCTGGTTGGATGATGAAGGAAATATTATCCCCTCTCCTACTTGGCAACAAAACCATCCCAATTACTGTTCAAGTGATGGACGCTCTATGCGGGCCGCTCGAAAATTATTGGAATTTAAGATTCAATATGACCCAGAACTTGGATTGGATTATCCCAACCAATATGCCTTTGGTGTACAACTAAACCTTATTGATATTGAGGAGAATGCAGTGATTAAACAATCCGTATATGTTGAACCCATAATTAATCAAGAAAATAAATGGATTAATGCGACCTTAAATGAAGCTTGGGACCAAATGTTAGATCGTGCTACTGTTCAAGGTGCCGTTGGGCCATGTGAAGCTGAAATAGCACTAAGTTTACATTTCACTTCTGAGTTTAGGTCTGAAAATAATGACCCCGAAGGAGGATGGGTAGGTTATGATAAAGTAGAGGGAGTTGTTGCTCTTTCTTTTAATGCCACTAAAAATGCTTTCGAAGGATCGGGGAGTATAACATCTGTAGATGGTTGGGCAACTTCTGTTACAGGAGGTGATATTTACATGCCTTATCATGGAGAACTTATAGTCTTTGAACTTGTAACCCCGTTGTTGGCAGAAGGAAGCCTCGATTTCCCTTTTATGGCGATGACCTTAACTGTTGCCGGTACTGGCTCTAGTAATAGTTACCCTTTAGGTTGGTTATTATGCCATGGCGCACCAAACTCTGATTATGGGATTGAGGATTCGCTTTATTTCGTTGCTCTTATTGATGAATGGGATGAGGTGACCGACCCTGCAGTCGTGCTTCGAAAAACCTATACGCTTACCGACTTTCCATTGCCAGGAACCGATTACGGTGATAGTAACATTACCGAAACTACGGTTATCGAAATTCGTAGAGATTGAAAAAGATAGACCCATATAAAAAACTAAAAAAACTTTAAAAATGAAAACTATTCAAATTAAATTCAAAACACTTTTATTATTACTTCTCGTAGGCTGGGCATTTACCAGTTGTAGCAAAGAAGACGATAGCATAACAGATCCAGATGAAAATTCTGGTGGAAAGGATATGGTGGCTACCATAGCATTAGAATCTGGAAATGAGATAGATTTTGGATCAAATTTTTCAAATATAACCGGCGCAAAACCCACAC
>Ga0209414_1000912_pt1 | contig 14295 bp, 29 predicted proteins | sample LakVidmifraction_4_FD_181154 | JGI IMG/M metagenome (GOLD analysis project Ga0209414, IMG submission 181154) | Hypersaline microbial communities from Lake Vida, Antarctica - Brine Hole Two &gt;0.2 micron (SPAdes) (version 2) | ecosystem: Environmental > Aquatic > Non-marine Saline and Alkaline >... | reverse complement strand
GGTTTTGAGGATGGTAAAAAAGCTGTTATTAATCATTTTTCAGAAAGATTTGAAAATTTACAGCAAACGAAAGGATTTGGTGAAAAAACGTTAATCAAGATTATCGAAGCTTTAGACTTACCAATGGTGGAGGGGGATAAAAATGGTTAAAAATCATTTAAGAGGTCATAAGATAGAATTTTTAAATAATAAGTGGGTGTATTCTGACACAAAAGAACCCACTGTTGAAACACATAAAAGTAGAAATTGTGGACATTGCAATCTTCCACAAAATAAAGAAGGTCATGATGGATGCTTAGGCACATTAAGAGGAGTATCAAATGCTTGTTGTGGACACGGAATAGCAAAAGAAGCGTATATCCAATTTATAGATGGATCTGATGTACGTGGCGAAGAGGCTATTAATACTATAAATTTTCTTAGAGAATAATAGAAATGTAAATAAGAGAGGTGAGATTTATGAAATATGCAATAGAGTACGAACATCTGAAAGATGAGTTAGTAATGACGAATGCAACAAAATGGCATTTTAATAAAGTGGAAGATAGCGCCAACGAATACCGTTTAGATTTGTCAGATGAAGAATTTAATGGGTTTTTCAAGCTCCAATCACGAGACAAAGATGTAGATTGGATAATGGACAAAATGAGTGCTCACAAGCTTACGTTTATGGATGCACTTATAACTTACATTACTTATTAGCGTAAACAATTAAACCTTGTGAAATCAACATATTTACACGTTTACATTATATTTTACCGAATTACAGGAGGGGGGATAAAAATGGACAAGGACACACTAGGAAAATTATGGAAAAAGATTGAATACGTGGGCGAAAAGAACGATTTAGATTATAACGAAATGATTGTTTTTGGGAGTGTTTTTGGTCAATTGGAAGCGGAAATATTGAGGTTGCAAAAAGAAAACACAAAAATAGAAAAACTATACGAGGGTGGGATACTCGACATTGAATGTTTAAAAGATGATGTGGAAAAAAGGCAATGGTACATCAATGAATTAGAACAGTCAATTAGTTTTGCTAAGTTTCAATCAGATTTACAAGTCAAAACTATTCTTAAATTACAGGGGGAAATAAAAAATGATAAAGGTGACTAAAAAGGAAATGGAAGCGATAGAGCACCAAAGGGAAGTTGTTAAGATTAATTTAAGTGCAACTTTAAGTTTTTCAAAAATGAATAATTTTTGCAAGGGAAGCAAACCAATTAATAATATGACAACAGAACAAATCGTCTTAGCTTGGCATGGACATGCAGAAATCGAAAAGGAATATGTCAGTTTTGATGAAGCTATGAAGGCTTATGACAATGGTCATTTAGTTAGTTTTCATCCTAAACAAGGGGTAAAAACAACTGTTTCGTTTGAAAATAAATTAAAAGATAATTGGTTAGGTGATTACTCACTAAAAGAGTTAACAAAAGGTATATGGTCGATTGAGGGTGACAACCTATGAACCTTGCCAAATTATTTGAGACTCAAAAACTATTAGATAAAAGAATTGTGGACGAGCATAAATTGCATGGGCAAGATTTACTTCCTAAAAAAATACTCAGTCTTCAGGTTGAATTAGGGGAATTAGCACAAGAGTGGAGAGGGTTTAAGTTTTGGAGTAAGGATCAGGAACCGAGGACGAAAGAAGTTTTAGAGTGGGGAAATCCTCAAAAATACAAAAACCCACTCTTAGAAGAATTCGCCGATTGCTTGCATTTTATTTTAAGTATTGGAAATGACCTTGAACTAAATATAGAATTATATACAATTTTACCATTTAAACACAAAACGATATTAAATCAATTTTCGCGGACTTATTATGTTATTAGCGATTTAGAAAATGATCCTAGTCAAAGCGAATTGATTTTAGTATTACAACATTTCATAGCTTTAGGTAAAATGCTAGGATTTACACCTGAACAAATCGAGCAAAGTTACTACCAGAAAAATGCAATCAATCACACTAGACAGGATAATTTATACTAGATGACTAAATCAGAACGAGCCAACGTTATATTTATCATACACAGTCACAGTGGAATTAGTAACGATTATCTAAATAAGCGTACAGACGAAGAATCAGAGAGAATGTGGAAACTTTGTAGGTAGCGGTAATTGTGTGTTTAGCAAAGAAGATCAAACGGTTGTTGTCCAATTTAATGATATTGTGCAAATGCGACCAAATAAAACTAGGGAGTGGTATTCGTGGAATTAAAATTAGTTTTAGAATTAGGTCGGGATTGTGGGTTAAATGATTTAGGAGAATGTATACTGAACATAAACCTTCAGTAATTTCACGAACAAAAGAAACTGTTATTGCTGAATATATATGTCCAAGTTGTTGTCATAGAATTGTTATCAATGGTGATAAAGAAACTGTAAATAGCTTTTGGAACTAAGAAGGAAGTGAGATAGTAATGGAAATAAATTTTAATGATGGTAGTCAAATAAAAACAATCAAGTGTGAAGAAGGCACTAGAGGTAATTCGAGAAATAGATGGTGGTTTAATCCAAGGTATTACGTTGATTTCCTCCTTATGAATGGATTTAAACTTGAAGAACTAAACGAACTTAGCAGTGGAGAGATTGAAAGATTGGCAGAAAAAATTGCCGAACCATTTATAAAAGCAATGGAAATAAATTTGGGAGATGATTAAAATTATACTAAAGAACTATGATGAGCTGGCAGAAACTATTTCTGAAAATCTACCACTGTCTACTGAGGATGCCTATGATTTTATTATTGCAGTAAATAAAGGTTATACATGGGGAAATGTAGACTATGCAATGGCTATAAGTGTTAGAGACCAAGTGATTGAAAGGTTAATGCGTGAAAATAAAATGTTATTACGTAAGAATGAAAACTCAATGAAGAGTGTAGAAGACTGAAATGCACAATAATGAAATAGCAATTTTATCGTAATAAAAACACAACATATAGTGTTATAATTATTATACACACACTACGTATAGTAGTTAAAAGAGAGGTGTGATTACAGGATGAGTGATTATCGTATGTATATTCTAGTCAATGAAGACATTAAAATTAGCAAAGGTAAATTAGCAGGTCAAGTTGGTCACGCTGTTATGAGTTATATTTATCATAAGGCAATCAAGCCTTTACAAAATGACAAACAAATCGAAACATTGGATGCTTATATGGTAGAACAGAAGAAGATAATTTTAAAATGTCCTCAATGGAGATTAGAAGATTTGGAACGAGAAGGCGCATATTCTGCAATTAGGGATAAAGGATATACACAGCTAGAACCAAATACATTAACATGTGTTAATTATGGAATTATGACACCTAGTGCATTGCCAGAATGGATTAAAGAATTGAAGTTATATAACTAAATTGCTTTGAAAACTAAATTTAAGGGGTAAAAAAATGAGAATTAAAGTTGATGGAAATTATTATGAAATACATCTAGAAAAAAAATGAAATGTCTTATACCGCAGGTGGTTTTGATAATGTCTTTGAAGTAAAAGAGAATTTTCTTGAACACATGGAGAATGCGTTTAACAGAGAGGTTATTAGCCTACTTGAGAAAGGGTCGTTGAATAAATACAAATAGATGAAATCTTTATTTTGATTAGGGGGTAAATTCATGGTGAAATATTTCGTATTTGATAACAATGAAAAACCTATGAGTGTTGAAAATGAAAATCGGAAATTTGAATATGATGAAGACACAATGACGCTAACAATAATAGATAAGTATTTTGTCGATGAAAAGGATATCCAGACGATACTCGAAAACATAAAGAAAAACAACAAATAAATGCTTTGTTTTATGAAGTGATAAATAAATTAAATAAAAGAGAGGGGTGAATTAATGGAGATAAATAAAATTTATAACGAAGATTGCTCAATAACAATGAGTGACAAAATTGAAGATAACTCAGTAGATTTGATAATCGCTGACCCGCCATACAACAAAAAAGTTGCAAAATGGGATTCTTTTACATTGGAAGAATATAAAGATTTCATCACCAAATGCACGATTGAATTTAAAAGAATATTATCTCCGCAGGGAAATTTGTTTATCTATAATCAACAACCTATGGCGAGTATAATGTTTACAATTCTCTATGAAAATCTAGAATATGTTGATGAAATTATTTGGTACTATAAAAACGGTGGTGGCAACCCAAAGAAGAAACCTAAGAATGCACACCAACTACTATATTGGTTTTCAAAAACAGATGAATATATAAGAAACTTAGATTCGACTAGGCAAGAATATAGTGGAACGAGAGCAATATATAAACATAATGTTGACAAAAACCCTGCAAAAGCATGGACACCAAACGATAAGGGTGCAATGCCTACTAATGTGTGGGAGGTTTCTGTTGTAAGACAAACAGAGTCTACTAAACTTACAAAATTGGGGATACAAAAACCTATTGAAATGTGCAATAGAATTATCAAACTAGGAAGTAATGAAGATAGTTTAATATATATACCCTTTGCAGGTAGTGGAAGCGAAATCGTATCATGTATTAATAATAAAAGAAATTGGGTTGCTAGTGAAATAAGTAAAGTATACATAGATGATATTATTACACCAAGAATTAAAAAAATATGAATAAAATCTGATTTTTTTATACAGAGGTGGAAAATATGAAATTATATGGAATAGATTACAACACGTATGCTTGTGGTGGAATTGGCAATTGCAAGTTGAGACATATGGGTAGTAAAACTGTATTGTTTTATTCAGAAATAGGAATGTTGAATATGGTCTTGTAATAACAATAAATAATTAATAAAAAAAATTAAGGTGGTATTGTATGGATGAAAACATTAAGAAAGTTGTATTAGAAGGATATAAGGATTTGTTTAAATCAATGAGCGTTGAAGAGCTTTTAAACTATAAAAATGAATTAAATAAAAAAGGAGATAGATAAATGATTAAAATAATCAATGGAAATATTCTCAATGCAGATGAAGATATAATCGGTCATCAGGTAAACACAAAAGGCGTGATGGGAGCAGGGTTAGCTAAACAAATTAGAAATAAGTACCCATTAGTTTATGCTAACTATAAGGAATTGTGTGGTGACAATAAATACAGAAGTTTACTCGGTACTTCTCAGTACGTAGATGTCCAAGATAAAACTATAGTTAATATGTTTGCTCAAGATGGATATGGAACATCAAAAATACAAACTGATTACAAAGCACTGAAATTGTGTTTGGAAGGTATAATTTATTCTGTAACTACTGATTATTGTCTATTGCACAATAAATCAGTAGCCTTGCCGTTCGGATTAGGATGTGGTCTAGCAGGCGGAGATTGGAATAAGGTTTATGGAATTATAGATGAAGTGTTTTCAAATTACGAAGTGACATTATACAAACTATAAAAAACCAAAAGGAGGGAATAATATGTTTTCAAACGGATCAGAATACGAAGCGTTTTTAGAAAGAAATTGTTACAAATGTAAGCATTATGTACATTATGATGAAGCCACTGAGGAAAATCCAGTGTGTCAAATTGAAGAAGATATTGTATTAAGCAGTGTAAGTGACGTAGCATTCCCATACGAGCATTTAATTGAGAATGACAGTATGAGTAGATATGATTGTAAGAAGAAATTAGGAGTGAAGTAAATGGCAGCTTATTTTACAGCAGATACACACTTTTGGCACAAAAATATTCTAAAATTTACAGAAAGACCATATAAAACTGTGGAAGAAATGACTAATGATATGATTAACAAATGGAATAGTCAAGTTAATAATAATGATATTATTTATCATTTAGGAGATTTATGTCTAGGAAACTATGATCAAACAGTAGAGGTATTGAAACAGCTTAAAGGTAAAATTATTCTAATTAAAGGTAATCATGATTTTTCAAAACACTATAAGAAAATTAATGAGATGGGATTGCTACATGAATATCATGAGGTAGGTATTACACTAAAGCACAACAAACAACAAATGTGGTTATCTCATTATCCAATGGAAATTGGCTTGCGTCCGAGGAAGTGGTCGGTATCTGGTCATATTCATCAAAATGAATCGAGTTTGGATAATCAGATAAATGTCGGAGTAGATAGCCCACATTTTAAACATAAACCATTTGGTGAATTGATTACTATGGATGAATTATATGATGTGATGATGGAACGATCACCCAGTATTGAAGAAAGGTATATGAATCAAAAATTAAACCAAAAGGATGGTTAATAAATAAACTATAATAAAGAGGTGGTTAACATAGAATTAAATGTAATTTACAATGAAGACTGCATAAGCGAAAATGAGCACGAAGGAATGAATCGAATACCTGATAAAAGTGTCGATATGATTTTATGCGACTTGCCATATGGCACAACCGATAAAAATAAATGGGATGTTGTAATTCCATTTGAGCCACTATGGAAGAACTATGTTAGGATAATTAAAGACAATGGAGTTATCTTATTGACATCACAACAACCGTTTACAAGCGAATTAATTACATCTAATAAGAAAATGTTCAGGTATGAGATTATTTGGGAAAAAACAAAACCAGTTGGGTTTTTCAATGCTAAAAAAATGCCACTGAGAACTCATGAAAATATTCTAGTATTTTATAAAAAGCTTCCTAAATATAATCCTGAACTAGAAGATTGTACTAAAAAAGTAAAGCGACCTAATAATAGCACTGTATACGGAACGAACAGAAGTAAAAATAATGAATATATAATGAAAAAAACTGGATATCCAAGAAGTGTAATTAAATTTTCTAATGTAATGAAAAAACAATTACATCCCACTCAGAAACCTTTAGATATGTGGGAGTGGTTAATTAAATTATATACAGACGAGGATGACATTGTCGTAGATAATTGCATGGGATCAGGAACAACAGCAGTAGCCTGCATAAACACAAATAGAAGATACGTAGGCTTTGAGTTGGATAAAGAATATTATGAAAAGTCATTAGAAAGAATAGAAAATTGCAAACTACAAACACTACATATAGTATGCAGCTAAGACAAATAACACTATATATAGTATGCAAGACATGATAAAACTATGGTTTTAACAGTTTTATAGGCGTGAAAACAAGAGCATACGAGAGCATAAGGGAGTATATAAAAGTTCTGATAATTATAAATATTAAAAAGGAGATGTTTTTAATGGAGATAAACGCAATTGCCTTCCTTGAATATTGGGAAGGAAAAAGTATCACTGGAGGCAGTGAAAGACTAAAGCTTGTGGTTAAATTCAAAGAAAAAGGAAAATTCTTTAAGGCTAGTTTAGGAATGACTCTAGCTTCCGAACAACAAATGATTTATAGTAATTTACATATGAAGGAAGATAGATTTGAAAACTATGATGAGTACTATGAATATGTTGAAGATATAATTTCCAATACAGATTTTTTAAAGGAGACTGCGGAGAAAATGATAAGAGATTATTTTGAAAAAGAGCGCAATGAAAACAATAAAGATGAGCGAGTAAAAGAAATACTTGGGAAGATAGGTAATTCAAAACCATTAAATATAAAAGTTAAAATAGATTAAATTTACATTAAAGAAATGTATTGCTATTAGTATAGCTAAACTATATAATAAAAATAAAAGGAGGTAATAAATTAGCAGTTAAAGAAGAGTTATTTGTTATCGGTGAGGTCGATAACAATGTGATTAGTAAAATGGAAGATAGTAAAGTCGAGAATATATACTTATTGTGCAGAAGAGAATTAAAAATAAACTATAAAAATAAAAGGAGAAGTGATAATTGTGAATAGTAATTTAGCAGAACAAATGGATTTAAGATTAACAGAAGGAACTCGTGATGAAAGAGACAAGTACATTGATAAATTTGAAGTTTTAGACAAGGTGAAAAGCTTAGTGCTATTACCTTATAATGAAACGGCAACAACTGACATTGTGGCAGATTATTACAACGTCAACTTGAAGACAATAGAAAAGTTAGTAGAAAGAAATAAAGATGAATTAGTTTCCGATGGATACAGTGTTTTAAAGGGAAATCAACTAACCGACATTAAGTCGGTCTGTCAAATTAAGTCCAGAGCACGGAGTATGGCGGTGTTTACTAAACGTTCAATACTAAGAGTGGGAATGTTATTGCGTGATAGCGAAGTTGCTAAGCGTGTCAGAACAATGTTGTTAGATGTTGAACAAATATCAACTACTGATCAAAAAATAATTGAGATAAACAAAGAAGATGAAATGTTGCTTGCTATTGTAAAAGCGAAAGACTCAGTTGAACAAATGATAGCACTTGGAGAATATAGAAAATACACGGAACGATACAAGAAGAAATATAATCAATTTATCGATGCGAATGGAACATATAATTTTACAGAAACAGCTAAATTAATTAGCACGATAGCCAATGAAGAAGGTTCAGATGTGAAAATATCTAACCAAGCACTAACTAAATTTTTAAGAGATAAAAAAGTATTAAATAAAACTAAAACTAAAAATGGCTACTCAAATCTTCCAAATAAAAACTATGAAGATTACTTTAATACCACATCATTAGAAATTACAACTAAAAATGGAGGATTTAATAAGCCTGTCACGAGAGTCAAAGGTAGTGGCGTAGAGTTTATTTATGAGCTTCTTTTAAAGGATATGCCACAATGAATATCAATACTGAAACTACACTATGCTTCACAGGACACAGACCGAATAAATTAAACGGCTACAATCCTAACGACAATAAAGAGTTACTATTTCATCTTAGAGACATCATTGAGTATCATATAGAAAATCACAACATTGATACATTTATTACTGGAATGGCACTTGGAATTGATCAATGGGCAGCGAAAATAGTTTTGAAGCTAAAGTTAAAATATCCTAACATTAAACTAGTGGCAGCGATACCGTGCGCTAATCATTCTTCTAAATGGAACAATGAATCTAAAATAGAGTGGAATTATATCACTGAAGCTTGTGACTATGTTCATTATGTAAGTGATGAGGAATACACCCATTGGTGCATGAACAAGAGGAATGAATGGATGGTTGATAATTCTAGCTATGTTATAGCGGTTCATAACGGTACTAAAGGCGGTACGGATAATTGCAAGCAGTATGCTATTAAGAAGGGAAAGAATGTTGTTACGGTGCATCCTAAGACACTAGAAGTGAATTAAAAGGTGAGTTTTATTTGAAGTAAGTAAATTGCACAAAATGAGGAGATATCACAAAGTGAAACTATTAAAAGATTGGACGTTGTTTGAAAAAATATGGCTAGTATTATTTTTAGGGGTAAATATTTATTTATTTATTGCTTGGCAAGATTCTCTAATAGGTTTAATTGCATCAATAAGTGGTATGTTGTGTGTGGTTTTAGTTGCAAAAGGTAAGATTTCTAACTATTATTTTGGAATAATCCAAACTGGAACATACGCCTATATTGCATTTACATACGGATTATATGGAGAGGTAATGTTAAATGGTTTATTCTACTTTCCCGTACAATTCATAGGTATATATCTATGGAGTAAAAATAAGACGAAAAATAGCAAGCTAGGCGAAGATATAGTAGTAAACAAGCTAAGTAAAAAAGGATGGGCTATTGTGGTAATTAGCTTAGTCGGAGGAATAAGTTTATATGGTTTATTCTTAAAGTATATTGGTGGAAACTCAGTGTGGATCGACTCGTCTACTACAATCTTATCAGTGGTGGCACAAATAATGATGCTAAAGAGATTTGTTGAACAGTGGTTGCTATGGATACTTGTAAATATTTTATCTATAACCATGTGGTTGACTGTTTTAATCACAACTGGGGGAAACGATTTTTCAATGCTAGTGATGTGGTCAGCATTCCTAGTTAATAGTATTTATGGTTTTTATAATTGGAATAAATTATATAGAAAGTAGGTAATTAAAATGACAGTAGGTATGTACGGTGGCAAATTCTTTCCTTTGCTTCACTTGGGGCATGTGTACGCAATGAAAAAAGCTTATGAAATGGTCGATGAACTTCATATCATTGTGTCTTATGATGAAAAACACGAAAAAGATGTTTTAAATAAAAGTAGCAAAGTAAAGTATGTTGACCCTACAACGAGAGTTAGATGGTGGTCTATGATAACAAGAGGTTTAAAAAATATTTATATACATAAAGTATACGAAGAACAAACAGGTAATTTGTCTGACTGGAAGAGTGGGGCAGATAAAATAAAAGAAAAAGTAAGTAAAGAAATTAATGTGGTGTTTAGTTCTGAACATGACTACACCCCTATATTTTCATCTTTATACCCAAATGCAGAGCATGTTGTAATTGACAGTAAAAGAAAAAACTTTAATATTTCAGGAACAGAAATTAGAAAGTACGGAGTATATAAAAATTGGGGTATGATACCTGACGTAATTAAACCTTATTTCACTAAAAAAATCGCTATTGTTGGAACTGAAAGTGTAGGAAAGTCAACGTTAACTAAGAAATTAGCTGAATTTTATAACACTAATTATGTAGAAGAATACGGTAGAACCGTTTGCGAAAATTTAGGTGGATGCGATGGAATTATCAATGAAGATGACTTTAGGGAAATAGTCTACGGGCATAAACTTCTAGAGTATGAAAATATAAAACACTCAAATAAGATTTTATTTATAGATTCTGAGGCAGTGGTGAGCCAATACTACTCAATTTTGTACCTAAGCAAATCTTGTAATTGGATTGATGATGTGATTGCAAGTCAGAATTATGATTTATACATCTACCTAGAACCAGATGTTACATGGGTCGAAGACGGGTATAGAGTGCATGGTGAGAAAAGAATTAGGGAAACGAATAACGAATTATTAAAGTCTATGTTTGATAAGAGAGGAATTGAATGTGCATCAGTAAGTGGTAGTTACGATGAAAGACTTACGAAATCCATAATGGAAATTAATAAATTATTTTAACCAATGACATACTATATATAGCGTTTATTTGATATGTTGGACACCGCATATAGGTAAATTTCACGATGAAATGTATGTTTTAATGCTTTATAAATAAGTTATAAAAATTAGGGATGTGATTAATATAGAATTAGATGTAATTTATAACGAAGATTGCTTAATCACAATGAATGACAGAATTAAAGAAAATTCAATAGATTTGTCAATAGTTGACCCACCGTATTTTAGAATTTTAAAAAAAGAAAAATGGGATAGATTTAAGACCTATGAATACTATCTACAATGGAGTAATGACTATTTAAAGTTATTGGTTGATAAATTAAGATTATCAGGAACATTACTATTGTTCGGTTGCACTAGAAACTTTAATGTATTAGCAGATTTAAATAAAATTTTAATAGACAATGGAATGTATTTCGTACAAGAAATTGTATTGGATAAAGGTTTAAGAAGTGTAGCAGGAAGAACATCAAATAAAATTAAAATGTTACCTCCTGTTACAGAAAGTATCCTTGTTTATAGAAAAGATGCAAAGCCGTTCGTTAAAAATCTACTAAGAGAAAAAGTTAAAGAAACAAACTTATCCGTTAAAGATATTAAACTAGCATTGGGATTTGCCTTAAACGGTGGAGGTAATTGGACAAAATATTGTGGAGATACAGAATTCCCATTATTACCTACCGAAGAACATTGGCTAAACATGCAAGAAATTTTCAACATAAATATTCCATACGACAATATTAGAGAGACATATAATCCGCAAATGAGATTAACAAATGTATGGAGTGATATTAACTTTTACATAAAAAATAGAAAGCATCCATCTGAGAAACCTGTTCAATTGACTAATAGATACATGAATATATTTAGTAATGAAGGTGATTTAATCTATATACCATTCGCAGGGTCAGGTAGTGAAGTCGAAAGCTGTATTATAAATAGTCGAAATTACATAGCTAGTGAGTTGAGTGAGGAATATTTTAATGGAGTTATACAGCCTAGAATTGAAAGTTGTATGCAATAAAATATCTGTTTTAAGACTTAAAGGAGGAATGAATAATGAGAGAGATTAAGTTTCGAGCGTGGGAAAAAGACAAGAGAGAAATTATTTCAGTCTATGATATTGATTTTAAAACTAAAATGATAAACATACGTACTGGGGCTTGGAGAACTTTTTATGAAATTGAGTTAATGCAATATACAGGTTTAAAAGATGAAAAAGGCAAAGAAGTTTATGAAGGTGATGTGATTATTGATCACAATGGAAAGGGTATTATTGAATGTATAGATTCTGTAGCTTCATTTAGAGTTAATTATAAAAACGGTGAAGCGAAATGGTTTATTGATTATATGGAATTCGATGGGTGGATTGAAGTTGTCGGAAATATTTACGAAAATCCTGAGTTAATGGAGAGTATAATAAATGGTAAATATCGTAGAAATTCAGAATGAACGCAACAGGAAAGATTTATTTGAAAAAATGATTCAAACTAGGTTAATTCAATATAATTCATTTGAGCAATATAAAGATGAATTTAAAGAAGGTATTGCAACTTATCAAACTCAAAATAGTTTACCTAGAACAATTAAACCAATGGTTATAGAAGAGTCAAATTACCATATTAAATCTGAGTTTATCGATGCGTTTGGGGAGTTAAACGAACACTGTGCATATATTTTAAATTGCAATTATGGATTGATCACCAGTTAAAAATCGGGTTTTATCAGTTCAACAAAAATAAACTTTACAAATTATAAAAATAATTGTTGCACTGGTTGTCTACATATGATATAAATAAACTATAAATAAAAAACTAAACGAAAAGGAGCAAATACATATGACGAACACAGAATTTTCAGAATACATCAAAAGCAACCGAGAGAAACTAGGCTGGACAATGAAATATGTTTCAGAAACAATAGGAACAGACCGAATGACACTTCCTAAGTGGGAAAAAGGTTTGATTAAGGATCGTCAAATTGAAAAATATAAACCATTCTTTGATGAGTTATTCTACAAAGCAAGAGTAGACCCAGAAGAATTACAGCAAATAGAGTTAGGTGAATTTTTATATAATATAAGAAAGTCGGTAAAGTGGTCATCTGAAAAAATGGGTGAGATGTTAGGAGTGCATTTAAGTACAATAAATAGATGGGAAAAAGAGCAAGGCTTGAATGCTATTGGTGACATTTACATATTGGAATTAAAAATTAGAGAAGTGGTGAAAGAAGAATTAAAGAATAGGAGAAATAATAAAGTGAAAATTTAAATAATCAGGAGGGTGTTAGTGTATGAGATTAGTGGATGACAACTATACAATTTTTACAGATTTAGAAATAGGGGACGTAATGATTTGTGAAGATGAAATGTTAACTATTGCTTATAATTCATGGGATGTAGAAGAGCCTTATTGTCTAATGTCACTTAAAACTATGCAAATAATTACTAAATACGAAGATATTGACGATGTTATCAAGGTTGTAAATGGGAAAAAGGTAGTTTTTGATGCATATGAAGTATTAGATATTGTACCTAGCGATCATATTACAATGACCTTCAATTAAAAATAAAAAAAATGGAGGAATAGAAAATGGCTATGTATAAAAAGAAACCAGTGGTAATTGAAGCGGTGACTTTCGAGGAGTTTATAGAGTACGGAAAGCAAAATGGCGGTAATATTGTTAATAATATGCCTTGGTCATTCAGCTATAACGGGCATCCTGTTACACATGAGAATGATTCGTGTTATCTAATTCTTACACTTGAAGGTACACACAATTTCACACCACAAGATATGCTTATCACAGGGGGAAATGGCGAAATATATCCATGCAAGATAGATATATTTAAAAAAACTTATCAATCATTCAACCCACCTAGAATACCAACAAAACCAGGTGTAAGTGGCACTCCTTTAATAAAATAGTTGATGTACATTTCGAAGGCGTAATCCAAAACTACATTGTGAAGGAGTGGGATAAAAATGGACAAAGACACGCCAACTAAAGTTATAGACATTGTTACGTATCATAGTAGGGAGTATTCTCCTAGATTTATCAGATGTCCTAACTGTGGAAACTCTGTCAATAAATCCTGGAAAAAACCAAAAGAATGTACTAATTGTAATCAAAAACTACTTTGAGATTAATGCACAGTCCGATCAAATTACGCAACATGTTAAAAAATTCGAGTAGGTGCATATTTTGCACCAACTAAAAAGAGAGGATGATAAAAATGAGTGAAATAAAATGGTGTTACAGTTTCAACGAAGAAAATTTTGAAGGAACATTCGACACTAAGGAAGATGCTATTGAAGAAGGTGCTTTTTACGCAAAAGATGCAGGATTAACAATATTTCATGTAGGTACACAAAAAGACGTCACTCT
>Ga0209414_1000911_pt1 | contig 14300 bp, 14 predicted proteins | sample LakVidmifraction_4_FD_181154 | JGI IMG/M metagenome (GOLD analysis project Ga0209414, IMG submission 181154) | Hypersaline microbial communities from Lake Vida, Antarctica - Brine Hole Two &gt;0.2 micron (SPAdes) (version 2) | ecosystem: Environmental > Aquatic > Non-marine Saline and Alkaline >... | reverse complement strand
AAGCCTAAAAAGAACATCAAAACGATAATAACCAAGAGTACACCAAAGATGATGTTATTCACTAGGTCATTCACCTGGTTTTCAGTCTTTATAGATTGGTCATTGGACAGGCTGATATTTAAGGCCTCTGGGAAATAGTTTTCTCTTTCATCATTAACGATGGTTTTAATTTTTTCTACCGCCTCAATCATATTTTTACCGGCTCTTTTTTTCACATCTAGCATAACTACCGCCTCACCGTAATTTCTAGCAAAGGTCGTAGGATCTTTGGTGTGGAAATTTACCTTAGCGACGTCTCTTAAATACACTTCACCTCCATCATCTTTCACCACGATGTTGTAAAGCTCATCTGGGGATTCTATTTCTCCTAAAATCCTGATGTTCTTTTCAAATCCGTTGGATATGATGTTACCTCCAGAGATGGTTCTGTTTTCATTACGAATAGAGGTTATAATATCGGTAAAGCTTACTTTCATAGCAGCCATTTTATAAATGTCTACGGCAACTTCTACTTCTTTTTCATCTACACCTCGGACGGTGGCCTCTTTAATTTCAGGTAGCAACTCTACCTTATCTTGAAGGTGTTCTGCAAAATCTTTTAATTGCTGAATATTATAATTACCCGTAAAGCTAATATTCAGTATAGGAAGCAATTCAGATATATTAAGGTCGAACACATTGGGCTCTACCTTTGCACCATTGTCCAGTGTTGGCCAGGTGGTCTCAGATTTAACTTGGTCTACCTTGTCTTTGACGAGTTGCTTGGCGTTTTGTATTTCTACATCTTCTTCAAATTCCACAATCACCATAGAGTAATCCTGCAAAGTAGAAGAGGTGATTTCTCGAACGCCCTTCACATCCTTAAATTCTTCTTCTAAAGGTTCTGTAATAAATTTTTCAACATCTTCTACAGAGGTTCCAGGCTCTATAGAACTAACGTATATCTTGGTTTCAACAATCTCTGGAAAATCCTCTCTTGGCATTCCGTAATAAGCCATAATTCCTCCAATGAGTATAATGATGCTTATCACATATACCGTCATCTTATTGTCGATTGCCCAAGACGATAAGGCAAATTCTTTATAAGTGTTCTTTTTGGCCATTACTTACTTTTTTTGAAAGTTCAACACTCTTACTTTATCATCTTTTTTGATAGTTCTAGCGCCTTCAGTGACCACAACATCTGTAGCTTTTAGACCTTCTAAAACTTCTATCTCCCCTTGATAATTTTTGCCGAGTTTCAGCTCTCGGAAATTAGCGATGCCAATACTATCATTTTCCATCTGAAGAGAAAACGTAAAGGATTGTCCTGATGCATTCTCTTGCAAGATATTTTCTGGGATAACGATAGCTTGTTTGGAGGTGTAGTCATTTAGTTTTAAAGTAGCAATCAAGTTGGGCTTTACAAAGTCAATACTATCTGGGATAGAGACTCGCACTCTAAAATTTCTATTGCTTTCTGAAATATTACTAGAGACTTGGGAAACCCTCCCTATAAAGCTTTTTCCAATAGCCCCTAAGGTTACAATAGCTTCAGAGCCTTCATTGATATTACCAACATAATTTTCTGGAACATTTGCACTAACGTACATCTCTCCTAAATTCAAAATTCTAAAGATTGGCGTTTGACCAAGGGAAACCACCTGACCTTGGTCTGTGATAACTTCATCTATTTTCCCAGAAAAAGGAGCGTAAATTACAGATTTGTTGAGTTGGCTTCGCATTTGGTCAACTGCATTATCAATTTGCTCAAAAGCTGTTTTAGCTTCAAGATATTGTATTTCTGAACCTATATTTTCATCCCAAAGTCGCTCTTGTCTTTCGAATCTTGTTTTGGCAAGCTCTCGCTGCGCCTTCATTTCTTCCAGTTGGCTCGATTGTCCTCCATCATCAATTTTTCCTAATTTTTGCCCTTTCTTAACTTGGTCACCTTCTTTGACGTAGATATCTTTTAATACACCTGAAAACTCAGGGTAGATCAGGATATTTTGATCTGTAGTGACATCGCCTTGGACAGTAACATAGTGATTAAAATCTTTTGGAGCTAGACTTAAAGCTTCCACTAAGGCATATTTTGAAGTATCTTCAAAATCAGTCAATTTTTTATCCAAGATTTTAATCTGGCTATTGAGTTTCCTCATCGAGGTATTCAATTCCTCACGTTTTTGATTCAGTTCTGCTTTCGATCCATTTTCGACAATATCTTCGATAGATTTTTCTTTGGGACCACAAGACACCATAATAAGTAGGGAAAGTATAGTGAGGTAAGATAGATATTTCATGGGCTTAGTTTTCAAAATTTGTAAATGGAGTATTGATGATCCTTTCGATTTCTGCTTTGGAATTGATAATATCTAGCATAGATTGAAGCAATTCGTTTTGTGCAGTGTAGAGTTGTAACTGAGCTTGTCTAAGTTCGAAACTCGTACCGACACCTTCTTTAAATTTGATTTGGTTTTTGCGCTCAATGCGTTTTGCAAGTTTCAGGTTGTCTTTCGATAATTCATAATTGTCTACAGCAAATTCAAAATTGCTCTTTGCGTTATTCAATTGAAGGTTAATTTGGTTGACGGCTTCCACCTTTCGGGTTTCTGCTTTTTCCATTTCAATTTTAGCTTTTTGAGTTCGAGCACTTCGTTGAAGAGAACTGAAAATGGGAACATTCAGGCTTACCCCAATCGTGGAGAATTCAAACCAATCGGCCCGTGAACTAAAGAATTCAAAATTCTCCCCAAAACTGGTTTGTCCATAGTTGGCAAAAGCAGATAGGCTAGGCAAAGCTTTGCTTTTTTCAAGTTTCATTTCCAACTCTCGCTGCTTTACCAAATTGTCTGCAATCTTAAATTCGATGGTGTTTTCGACTTGAAGATCTTCCGTTATAAGTTTTGCTTCCAAAGCGTCTCTATTGGCTAAGTTTTCTAAATCTTCCAGTAATTCGACTTCAGTAGAAATAGGTAAACCCAGCACCATATTGAGGCTTTCTTTTGAAATATCCTCCATACGCTTGGCATTGTTGAGCTGACTTTGTAATTGCTGGTAAGTAATCTGAAGTTGCTCTACATCTTCTTCCTCGGCAAGACCGTTTTCAAAAGTGATTCGCGTTTCTCTTAGGTTTTTTTTTGCAGTCTCTAGGTTGCTCTCTACAATAACAATAGAGTTTTGAGTTAGTAAAACATTACCATAGGCACTCACCACATCTTTTCTTACTTCTAGCTTAGTGCGCGTTTCATTATTGTCTGAATACTCTAAGAACGTTTTAGCAGCCTGAAGAGCAACGATGTATGAGCCGTCAAAAATAAGTTGGTTAAGCGTCACCGAAGCATTCATGTTTTGTCTAGGTGAAAACTCTACTGGAATAAAAGTTCCAGGCTCGCCATCGACAAGTTCTGCCGGAAGTGGAGTTTGCCTAATGATAGGATTATATTCATAAGTCACAGCACCATCGATTTGAGGTAAACCATCGGCTGTGGTTTCCCACTTCTGTTTTAGGGCAATAGCCACATCGCGTCTGGCGTTGATGGTAGCATAGCTACTATCAATAGCAAAATCTATAGCTTCTTGTAAGGTGAATTTATAGCTCTTCGGCTCATCTTGGTCCTGAGCATATACACTCATACTCATTATGGCAATGAGACTGAAAATTAACTTTTTCATTCTAGTTGTTGTTTTTCTAGTTCTATTAAGCGTTGCTTTCCTTTGGTATCTACAATACTTCTTAGGTGATATTTTAAAAATTCTTCGTAAAGTTCTTTAGGTGTAAGTTGGCTGTCCTTAAAGAGTTCTTCATCTTTTAGATTTAACATGCCTGATATGTAGATCTTACAGGTAAAAACTTTGTGTAAATCTTTTCTATAATAATTATCTTTTACACCACGATCTATATTTTTGCTGATGGATTCTTCCATTTTGCAAACTTGAGATTGTCGCATTTTATCATAAATCTTTGGATAATACTTTTGAAACTGAAATTGAGGCGAGGATTTTTCATTTTTAAGCCTTTTCATTACTACCTTTTTAATCTCGAACATTTCCTCGATGGGATCTAGCTGCTGAATTTGAACTTCGTCTATTTCCTTGTGAATGCGATCTCGAATGTAATAGGCGACTTGCTCGACTAAGTCCGACTTGTTTTTGAAATAACCGTAAAGGGTTTTTTTGGACACACCAAGCTCCTGAGCCAGATGGTCCATGGTGACGCTCTTGAAACCGAATTCCAAAAACAAATTCCCAGCCTTATGTAAAATATCTTCTTTCATTTCAGGATGCAAATCTAAACTTTGGAAACTTTTTACACAAGAAAAGTTTCCAAAGTTTCGCTAAAATTTAACGTTAGGATTTTAGTCTTTAGTTTTTGTACTGTGGGAAAAAAAATAAAACCATGGAAAGAGGCTTCATACACATTAAAGGAAGTAGAAATTAAATTCAAATCATAAAATGATGAAAATATAGGATTGAGCTATTGTTGATAGCGCACTAGAGACTAACAAGTGTAGCTCAGCAGGATTGTGTTTGAACGCAAAGCCTTTGCCAAATTAAAGCTCATTGTCGTATGACTTCCTTATTAATTCTGCCTTGCTATTAATTTCTAGTGCTTTGTATATGTTTTTAATATGAGTGCGAACGGTGTCTAGGGATACAAATAAATCGTTGGCAATCATTTTATAGCTTTTACCAGCGACAATGCCAGTAACAATTTCTTTTTGTCTTTCGGTAAGCAAATTGCTTTTAATCTGCCTTTCTGCAAAGTGGTTTGCTATTTTACGCGCAATAGCTGGCGACATATAAGACCCACCTTGGTGTACTACCAGAATTGCTTCCAGTATTTTTTTAAGAGGTGTTTTTTTAGACAAATAGGAGCAGGCTCCGGCACATAAAGCTTTATAAATACTATCATTATCTTCAAATGTGGTGAGCATAATAATGGATACTTCTGGCAATTCCTTCAAAATTAGTGGGATCCCTTCAATCCCCGACATTCCTAATAAATTAATGTCTAGAAGGATGATTTCAGGATAGTTTTTAGACGGTTTTATAACTTTAATAAAATCTTCAACCGAAGCTGTAATGAGCAAACAGTCTAGGTGGGGTTGGGCATTGAAGTAGTCACTCAGGCTCTCCTGAATTAAGGTATCATCTTCTATAATAGCTAGCCTAATGCTTTTCATGTTCTATGCTTCAAAACAATCAAAATTTAAAAAATACTGCTGATACCTGTAAAGTTATTGTAATAAACTAGTATGTGCAATCACATTAAGATGTGGTTTAGAACGTAAATGGCAGAAATAGCTTAACCTCAAATCCGTTTTCCTTATCAAATTCCAGTTTCCCTTTAAGGTTTTCAGCCCTCATGGTCATATTAGATAAGCCTAATCCTGTTGAGGTATAGCACTCCTTTTTACTCCCATTATCTTTTACAATAAGGCAAGACCCTTTAAAGTCGTTGGTAATAGTAACAGCTACATGGGTGGCGTCAGAATGGCGTAAAATATTGGTGATCGCTTCTTTATAAATCAAAAATATATGCTGCTTGGTGGGTGCTGGTAATTTTTTATTTGGGTTTTTAACGTTGAAACTATCCATTTGAAAGGAGATGTCTTTTGGCAACAATAATTCTTCGGCCAACTCGCGCATGCGCTCTAATAAATCTTCGATGGTTTCGCGTCTGCTGTCGATAGTCCACACCAAATCTCGCATCTGTGAAATAGCATTTCTGCTAATGCATGCAATTTTTTGAAGTTTAAATTTATCGGTTTCACTGGCGTTGATTTCCATAAGTTCGGTTTGCATAGCGAGACCAGATAATAACGAGCCAACATCATCATGTAAGTCGCTTGAAATTTTAGTACACGATTAAATGCCTTAGCCGTAAAAGGAGTTGTCATTGCTATTCCTCACGTAAGAGGTGGTGGCGAAAAAGGTGAAGCCTTGTACAAAGCAGGATTTAAAACTACCAAACCCAATACTTGGAAGGATTTTATAAGTTGTGCAGAATATATGATTGACAAAGGTTTTACGCAATCTTCCAAATTAGGCGTAACAGGTACAAGTGCAGGTGGAATTCTAATTACTAGAGCTATTACCGAGAGACCAGATTTATTTGCTGCAGCAATTAATAATGTAGGCTGTGCCAATGCAATGCGCCTTGAATTTTCATCTAATGGCCCAGTAAATATTCCTGAGTTTGGTACAGTAGAAGACCCTATAGAATGCAAAGCTTTGTATGAAATGGATGGTATGCAACATGTGGAAGATGGTGTAAAATACCCAGCAGTAATGAACGTAGCAGGATGGACAGACTCTCGTGTTGTGGCGTGGCAACCTGGAAAGTTTGCGGCAGCAGTTCAAAATGCAACAGCATCAGACAAACCCGTTTTATGAAAGTAAACTATGACAATGGTCATTTTACAGAAGACAAAGAAGTAACCTGGTCAAACTTTGCAGATCAATATGCCTTTGTGATGTGGCAGTGCGGGCATCCAGATTTTCAGCCGAAGCTTTAAAAGCAATAAAAGATAATGTGTGCTAAACTTGGAGCGGTTAAAACGCTTTGAGTTTGTCCACATTTTAAATTATAAAAACCCTGCGACTATCTCAGCGAAGGGCAAACCTAGACAAGTAGGTATACCCTAGTCGTTGTGTTTCATTATACTCAATCGCTAACCAATGATTAAATTGTTTAGAAAAACACGCCAAAATATGCTCATGGAAAATAAAACGGGTAAATACTTTAAATATGCCATAGGCGAAATAATTCTTGTGGTAATAGGTATATTAATTGCATTATCCATCAATAATTGGAATACCATCAGATTACAACAAAAAGACTCTTTAGAATTAAGCAAACGGCTTCATGAAGAAAATATAGCGAACATCAAGGAATTAAAAATTGGTATGGAAACGCTCAAAAAGACCAAGGCCGCTAACATAAATCTCTTAAATTTAATGGGGAAAGATTATATAAATAAGAGTCATCATACCTTAGACAGTTTAATTTACATCGTTATAGCATATCCTGATTTTAATGTAAAGGCATCTGTATTAACAGAAGCTATTTCTACTGGAAAGATTTCTATTTTTAAAAGTAGTCAGTTAAAAAGTAAGTTATACCCCATTCCACCTTTATTACAACTAGTTCAAACTCGTGAAACCAATATAGAAGAAGATTTGGCAGATAATTTTTTTCCGTTTATGTATAAAAACTACTCCATGCGCAAAATGGATTTTAATTTCAGTTCATCTAAAAATAAATTGGGACCAAGTGTATTTGATACTTTCGACGGGCGTCGGATTTTAAATAATTTTGAATTTGAGAATTTATTAGATAACCTTTACTTTGTTAGAAACGGTTTGACGCTGCATTATGAAGAATTATTAAAGGGATTTGAAGAATTTTCTGTCCTTTTAGAAAAAGAAATAAATGAATAAAGTGCAACAAAATTGCTCTGATTATAATTAATAAGATTCTCGCTTTATCAAGAAACAAACATGATAAAATTCTTTAGACATATCCGTCAAAAACTTGTTAAAGAGAACAAGTTTTCAAAATACGCGCTCTATGCCATAGGTGAAATTATCCTTGTGGTTGTTGGTATTTTAATAGCACTCTCCATTAACAATACTAATGAAGACCTGTAGTGTAGGCAAGTTTTTCAAATATGTCATTGGTGAAATTAATAGCTCTTAGATATAGTAAAAGTGATACTGAACTTTAAAATCAGCCTAACTCTAAATATCTAAAAAACATACCCTATCCTAAAGTCAAAAAAGTCTGCTACGTGCAGGTGCGTTTTTAAGTTAAACCCTGCAAAAACGTGTTTTGTAAAAAGATAGCTGAGTCCATAGCGTTGGTATACTGCATCTGTAGAGCGATTCTGTTTAAAATAATAAACCCCTAATTGTTGACTAAAAGTAACGCTGCCTAACCAAAACTCATGACCTCCTAAAAACGCCCCTTGACCGAAGGCAGCATTGCTTCCTTCTAAGTTAAAGCGTTCTTTTCTGGAGTAGTCAAAAATCCACTCGGTTCCCGCTGTTAAAGCACTTCTGCCCCCTACCCATCTTGCATAGTTTCCATAAAAACCTAAAACATAGAACTTATCTTTATCTCCCACACTGGTATTGCTCCAGCCTGAAAAATGCACCAATGACCACCGTGTTTTGTCGTCTGGAGGCTCCCGCTTTCCATTTTTTGTAAGGGAGGGAAACTCAATGGGCTCAAGACTAGTGTTTAGTCCTATATTTAAACTTGGAAAATTTAATCCTTTTTGGGGGTTCTTACCCCTCCATTGGAGATGTGATTACTTGGCTGCTAGTCTTAGATTGAGCTTATCTGTTAACCTGTAATTTACACCTACTCCTAATACAATCATAAAATTAAACAAGGTACTGTAGGACTCGTTTAGAGGATTGGTTATTTCATCATACTGCTGGGTTAAAAAAGCACCCCCTAAGCCCATTCTTACAAATAAATTGATTCGCTTTTGAGTTAAGAAGTAAGGCTCTACATAGGCTAAAGGAATAATACCTTTGCCCAGCACTTCAGGGTTATCCCAATCCCAATACGCAAGGCTGACACCTACTCTGGGAAAGCAATTGCAAAAGTCCCAAGATTCTTGTGTAATTAAGTGTTTACTCCAATCCAATCTTATGGCAAAGGGATATGCATCGTCAATTTGTCTAAGCGATTCTGTATGTTTTAATAAATTACCATAATCAAAACTTATCCCCAAAACTGTAGGTCTACTTTCGGTGAAAATGCCATCATCTTGAGCTTTAGTAACAAAGCTTATAAAATTAAACACAATTAAAAACAACATTAATTTTTTCATAGTAAGATTGAAGTATACATAAATATTCAATTCTGAAAAAAAACAAAATCACTTCTTTTCGTGTATCCGCGATAGTATTCTTTAGGCCTATTAGTTCAAGTATAAATATATGGACTAAAATTCATTAACTTAAGGACAAGTTTTGAGATACCTATATGGAAAATTAATAAAAATTATTTTAGTACACTATTAAGTGCCTTAGCCGTAAAGGGAGTTGTTGTTGCTATTTCTTTTTGCAGTACCATATTGGTGATTTTAGTCTGTTTTTCTTTATCCGAAGTTTCGATATTTATTTTCGCTGCGACTTATTCACAGTGCATTTTTTTTAAAAGATTAAGATAGTCTTTTGATCAATTCACTGATAAAGAAGGTTATTTTTCTAATACCTTTGCAAAAATAAAAAAAGTGGATTTACAGAAATTTATTTTCACTGCGATTTGCCAGAAAATGATGTTGTAAGAAAATTATCAATTTTAGCAAGAGAAATAGGATTAAAATTTGAGCCTACAGTGCTTCAAAGTAGCTCATTATTGCAACCTAATTTAAATGCAAATAATTCAAAATAAGAATGTCCATTAAATCAAATGTTATTTAATAAGCCATTTGTCATTGCAAAATTAGCAGAAGCAGAAAACCGCGTACTTCTCTATATAACAGAATTTAGCCTAGCAACTAAAAATTAGAAGTAAAATTAATTGCCATCCCAAATTCTTCTGCTCTAAATAAGTTGAAAGGTGCAGGAAAACAAATTATAGCTAGGGAGGTTTTGGATGATGTGCTTAAAATGGCCGAAAAATTAAAGTTAGAAATAAAAGTGTAGTCCGAAATTAGCAGGCAACATACAAATTCGAATAAAAAATAATAAAAACAATAACCCCAAACTAGAATGAAAGAAAATAATTTATTACAAAAAGAAACCAGTACCGTTCACCAAGAAGTACTTGACGCGAATGATAATTATGCTGCCAGTTTTGGAGAAAAAAAGGATTTAGGATTGCCTCCTGCAAGAAAATTTGCAATTCTTACTTGCATGGATGCGCGTCTTGACCCCGCAAAATATGCAGGTTTGTCAGAGGGCGATGCCCATGTGATCAGAAATGCTGGCGGACGAGCGAGCGATGACGCCATTCGCTCCTTAGTAATTTCACACAAACTTTTAGGAACAGCCGAGTGGTTTGTTATTCATCATACGGATTGCGGCATGACCTATTTCACCGATGAAATCATGCGTGATTTACTTTCTAAAAGTCTCTCCACTGCATCGGTGGACCAGGACGGTTGGAAAAATGTGAGTGAGGAAGGTGGCTCTAAAGAAGCCAATAATATTTCTTTTTTAACCATTACCGACCAAGCGGAAAGTATTATGGAAGATGTCAACCGAATTAAAAATCATCCATTGGTACCTTCCTATATTCCAGTTTACGGCTATATTTATGATGTAAAATCAGGGAAATTAATCGAAATTCCTGAAGCAACTCAACTCGGTAGAGCAATTTAGAAATTTAAAACTCCATTGGATTTTCTGAATTTTTAGCGCAATGTAGCTGATACAGAGAAGTCCTAATCGAAATTAAATACCACTACTTTTTTAAGTAACGTAGTAATCAGTTGTATCAAAAAACCTAAAACCAAAAAGTTTTAGGTTTTTTTTTATTTTTAAAAAGTAAAATAAATCCATTCTAATTTTAAATATTGAGTACTATTTTTGAATCAACTAAAGCTACTAGACCTATTAACGTGTTTTTGTTATGCTGTAGCCATTACAAAACCATTCCAAAATTTTTTAAACCTTGGATAAATTAGTGTACCCTTTTGGACAGTTATTGAGGGGTTTTGTCCTAAAGCAATTTCATAAGAAGATTTTTTTAGCTAATCTTAGATAGAAACTATTTTTAAGAAGTAATCAAACAACTCATTATGAAAAAAACAACACTACTACTTTTCTTTTTGCTTCAACTTTAAGTTTCGCTCAAACATATATTTGTACCACCACCATTGTTGATGTTGAAAATCAAAAATTAATTCCAAATCAAACGGGTGTAATTACCAACGACAGAATTTCAAACATTCAATCAAGTAAAAAAATTAAAATTCCAGCAAATAACACTGTTATTGGCTGAACCGAAAAATATTTGTCAATAGGTTTGACCGATGCGCACATTCACTTTTCTTAAAATGGTGGATTGTACACTTGCCCAAATGCAATCGATTTAATGAAATTTGTTCCTTATGAGGATGAAATAAAATATAGTAAAACCAATATGGAAGACAAAATGCGTCGCTATTTACAAAACGGAATAACCACCGTTTTTGATGTTGGTTCCACTTACTTTTTTTTGACAAGAAGTAAAGAGTTTAAAGACAAAGACTTTGCTCGAACTATCTATATTACCGGACCATTGTCATCCTCTTGCGAACCTAAAATATATGAAAACTTTCCTAATGAATCGCCATTCACATTAACCAAGACCATTGAAGAAGGAATTAAATCGCTTCAAAACCAATTGCCCTATCAACCTGATTTTATTAAAATTTTGAACATCGCTGGTGCTGATGGAATATCAGTTGAAGAAAGTGCTCAGAAAATTTACCAATTGCTAAACCTAATTAGAGTAAACCCTTTAAAATAAACAGAAAAACCTTAGTCATTTGCCTTAAAATGCTTCTCTCGTTTTAGGTCGGTTAACCTTCGATAAATGATGTTTTTGAAGGCTGAGGTTTCATCATTATCAAACTGAGTCTCGTAGCGTTTATAATAGGCTAATTTTTTATTGGTATCTGTATAGAGTCGATCTGCGGCCAATGCCATTTCTACATAAGCCCTTTCATACTTGGGTGACTCTTCTATGACAAGCTCTAGCAACTGTATACCTTCTTTTAATTCGTCTTGTTTGATCTTAGCCAGAGCTAAAGTAAAACGCTCCTGGTCCAAGCTGGTGTCCTTTAACTCCATGGAGAGCTGGGCATGGCTTTCTGCAGAGTCAAAATCCTTAACTATGGAATATACCTTTGCTAATTGATGATGGTATCTAAAATTCTTTGGCTCTATCCTAAGTAACCGCTTGTAATATGCAATCGATTTTTGAAGTTGAGACGTATTGGCATAAGCAATAGCCATTTTCTCGACTACAAATTTCGGAGGTGTGGTGAGTCGTTCTAGATTCTCAAAAGCTTCTAAGGCTAAATTCAATTTTCGCTGTTGGTAGTAGATTTGCCCTTGTAAACCGATTATTTTTTGATTGGAAGGGTTGTAAGTAAGAGCAACTTGGCAAGTTTCTTCTGCTTTTTTAAAACTTCGGATCTTGAAATAATATTTTGCCAAAGCATAGGCAGCAGCTTGATGACTAGGGTCTTGCTGTAAAGCCTTCAAATAAAAAATATCCACAGACTTAGAGCCAAGCTCTGCTTTGGTAAGGCCTAGTTGATAAGAGAATTCGGGATTGCCAGGAAAGTGCTCGTGGAGTTGTGTAAATAAACTGTCTGCGGGCTTAAATTGATTATTCTCTTTTAAAAGCTTGGCATATACAAATTGATATCTGGGTTTATCCTCTTCTGTGAATAAGGCCTCTCGATAGGCGTCTAAAGCTTTTTTATAAAATCTTTTGGCGTGTAGACTTCTTGCTTTAAGGATTTTAGAATCAAAATGAGTAGGAGGTGAGTCTTCATAATTCTCAAGGACTTTAGAATACTCCCCGACAGCAAACAAACTATCTAGATCCTGGCCAAAAGAAACTTGTACACCTCCAAAAAGGTGTACAAGAATAAGCAGTATAAAGCTTGTTTTAATCTTCATTACTAACCTTAAAAGTAATAGGCAAAGAGTAGAGAACACCTACTTTCTCACCTCTCTGTTCACCAGGTTTCATAGTGGGTAATTTATTGATGACTCGTTCCCCTTCAGCTTGGAGTTTTGGATGCGGTGAGCGTGCAGTTACATTTACTATTTTGCCAGTTTTATCAATTTTAAATTGGACATAAACTCTAGTGATACCTTTTAGGTCCAATTCTTCTGCTAGATCGGTGTTGAAGTTCCCATTAACAAATTGACTTATCTCTTTACTCATGCATTCTTTACGTTCCTCGTTAGTCTCTAAGCCTTCACAACCTGGGAAGACGGGAACATTTTCAATAACTGCGAAGGGCACATCTCCTATGCTATTGACCTTTTCACTTTCTGTAATCTTAGTTTTAGGGCTGTTTTTTTGTTGTAGGTAATCCTCATAGGTTTGAGATTTTACCTTTTCAAGTAATTCAGAATCTGTACCGCCTACTTCACTATTTTCTTTTGCCATTTCTGTTGAAATGTAAATCATAAGTGCATTTATTCTATAAAAATCTTCTTTAGAGTTAATTTCTCTGTAATTACTAAACTTAAATTTATCTGGCATATCATTAGACCACATGCCGTATTTTGCAACAGCTTCTTTAAGTTCTTTCATGTACTGTGCTTTAAGTTGTTCTGCTTCGGCTTCTTCAGTCATCTGCTGGATCTCTTCCTTACTTTCCTCTTTACAGGCCGTGTACGTGAGCATCAAAGCAACGAGTGGCAAAATCAGAAGATATTTTAATTTACTTCTGGAAGTGGAGTTCTTTTTTTGTAACATCATAAGTCTTAGTTTTAATTGTGAATGATTAAAAAACGAGTTGGAAAACTCAAAATTCTGTGTACCAAAAGCTTGGTTAAGTAAGCTTTGGGCATAATCTTTCTTGCTTAAGTGCTTAGCAGCAACCGCATCCGCTTGAAGCTCATGCACCAGTAATAGCTCTCTTTTCAATAAATGGTGGGCTGGGCTAAGCCATAGCAAGGCACGTAATATTTCAGAAAATAACAAATCAGCTCCATGGTTGGCTTTAGCATGTTCCAGCTCATGGACTATAATTTTATTTCGCTGGTCTTCAGCAATTTGGTCTCCAATAAAAATGGAATTCCAAAAGGTAAAAGCATTATTGGAGGATGACAGGCTGTAACATTTTATGTTCTCTTTATAAGAGTCAAAAGTAGCAGCCGCTATAACTTGCTTAAGTTTCCAATACCCTATGCTGAATTTGACGCAGAATACACTAAAGCCCATAAGATATACAAGCTTCAAAATCGCGTCTAGACTCCAAGACGACGTCTGGGGAGTAGAGGTTTGTCCTGAAGTCGTTAAGTTGACTTCCTCACCCATCAATAAATAATTTTGAATTTGAGAGGTGGTTTGTTCCGCAGAATTAGCACTCCCTAGATCGAAGGCCAAAAAGCCTAAGTCTAGCAGAGGAAGTATAAAAGAAAGCAGAGCAGTCCCTAGCAAATATAAGCGGTTGTAGGAATAGAAGGTTTCTTTTTTAAAAACCAAATAGAGTCCCAAAAAACAACTTTGAAAAAGGATAACATCCAAGATATAAAGTCCCATTAGTCTTCGGTTTTATCGATGTCTTTAAGTATGCTTTCCAGATCTTTGGCGCTCATATTTTTCTCTTTTACAAAAAAAG